>OLOX01000839.1_pt1 | contig 31402 bp, 46 predicted proteins | sample 1672091 | NCBI WGS metagenome assembly OLOX01 (sample SAMEA3136644, study PRJEB25190) | human gut metagenome | reverse complement strand
CATCCCAACGCGGGCGTGAATACCATAGGGGCCGAGATAGGGATGTCATGGCTCCTGAACCCCGAGTCAAAGCCGCGCGCACTTCCCTCCGTGCTTGCGCCCGGCAACAGCACTGCCTCCCCATGGCTGTGCGACATCGTAGCCTATGGCGCATGGCGCAAGAGGGTCGTGAGGCTGGACGGCGAGCCCTATCTCTGTCCGGGCAAGTTCGGGGTCGCGGGCATACAGATTGCACCTATGCGCAGGTTCGGACCCATGTTTGCCACGGGCATCTCGCTCGACATGCAGTATGACGAGAGCGCCGGACTGCCCCCCTACTGGGTCTCCGGCACGACAGGCGACGACATGAAATTCTACCGTCCGCCATTCGGGCGCCAACTCAGCATCGGGCTCTCCGCCCATGCCGAGCTCACGATGCCGATCTTTGCAATAAATGTCGGGATGGGCTATGACATGCTCTCGCCCCGCGGAAACAAGCGGTTCTACCAGTCACTGACGCTCAAGACATTCGTCACAAGACACCTTTTCATCAACACCGGCTACCGCCTCGGCGCATTCAAGGACCCGCAGAACCTCATGCTCGGTGTCGGCGTGCGTCTCGGAGATTGATGGCGCAACATCTGCCCTGTAATTAGCCCTGTCTGGACGACGTTTTCTGAACAGGTACAAACCACGTTCAAAAAACATATCCATGACATCAGTTAAAGTTAAATTCCTCCCCTCCGCCACTGAACCGCGAGAGGGCACAGTCCACTATCAGCTCACTAAAGGCACAGACAAGCGGCTCATCCCCTCGGGCCATACGGTCATGGTCTCCGAATGGAAAAGGGGGCGGTTGCTCTCGTCGGTGCCATGCTCGGACTCTAACAAATCTGCCGAGGCCAAACGGCACCTCATATCAAGCGACCTGAGGCTGCTCGGCGCCATCATAGCCAGGTTTAACACCTCGAAGCCCCGGTACAGCCTTGACGAGGTTGAAGACGAATTCGGCAAGGCCAAGGCCGAGAGATCACTCTTCCATTTCATGGACAGCCTCATCGGCAACTTCAGGCACAACGAGCGGATGCGCACGTCCGAGACATACCTGGCGGCCCGCAACAGCTTCGGGCGCTTCCTCACCTCACGGGGCACAGGCAAAGACATACCGCTCGACTCCATTACCGGGGCGCTGATGGAAGAGTATGAGACATGGCTGCGCCGCAGCGGCGTCATACCCAACACCGTCTCGTTCTATATGCGGGTGCTCAGGGCCACCTACAACCGTGCCGTCGACATAGACCTTGTGACGGACGCACGCCCTTTCAGGCACGTCTATACAGGAGTCGACAAGACTGTCAAGCGCGCTCTTACCATCGGTACCGTGCGCAAGATAAGGCATCTCGAGCTCATTCCCTCCTCCGTTGAGGACTTTGCCCGCGACATGTTCATGCTCAGCTTCTATCTTCGCGGCATGAGTTTCATAGACATGTCGTTCCTGCGCAGGACAGACCTCCGCAACGGCTACCTCTCATACCGTCGCCGCAAGACCGGCCAGCTCCTAACCATCAAATGGACCGCCGAGATGCAGCAGATTGTCGACAAATACCCGCAGCGAAGCCCGAAATATCTCCTGCCCATAATATCTCAGAATGTACACAACGAACGCTGCGCATACCGAAACGCCGCCTACAACATCAACCGCACCCTCAAGAAAATCGCCACGATGGTCGGAGCGGGCATCCCTCTCACCATGTACGTTGCCCGCCACACCTGGGCCTCAATCGCCCGATATAAGGGAGTACCCATACGTGTCATCAGCGAAGGGCTGGGACACGACTCGGAATCGACCACCCAGATTTATCTCTCCACCCTCGACAGCACAGCCGTAGACAAAGCCAACTCGCTGATTATATCACTGATATGACCGCGCAAGGCATCCCGATTCATGATTCGGCAAAAAATTAGTCAAAAAAACAGGCTCAAAAATTTGGCCGCTCCAAAAATAATACCTACCTTTGCAGTGCAAAAGCCAAGAGGGACAAACCTCAAAGCCTCAGGAGAGGTGGGTGAGTGGCTGAAACCACCGGTTTGCTAAACCGACGATGGGAGCAATCCTATCCACGAGTTCGAATCTCGTCCTCTCCGCCCAAGCATCATTCAAAATCCTGTAAGTTATTGCTTACAGGATTTTTTATTTCCAATGCCCCTCTCCCCGGATTGAGGCGGTGTATATTTTTTCAAAATTTCTTCTTTTTCAAGGTTGAGTTTTACGGATGCTGTGTGTCTTGATAATATATGACTAACAGGAATGACATAGAGCAGCTTTTCAAAGCTCATTATGCGCAGATGTACCGTGTGGCGGCGGCACTTGTGCACGATGATGATGTCGCGAGAGACATGGTACACGATGTGTTTGCAAAGCTGCTCGAAAAGGGACACGACACCCCAGCCAACGCAAGCTATCTCCTGACAGCGATACGGAACCGATGTCTCAACCATTTGCGTAATTGCGAGATTCATCAACGCATAGCAGCCTGCTATTTCCTCGACAATGAGGAATATGAGACTGAAGGGTGGCCTGACGAAGAAACACTTTCCCTGATTCATAACCTGATATGCAATGATGTCTCCCGACAGGCAAGACGCGTTCTGGAACTGAGGTTTTCGTCGGGCTTGCCCTTTGCCGACGTAGCGAAAGAGATGGGGATAAGTGAGTCGGCTGTATATCGCCATCTGAGCAATGCTTTGGCAATCATCCGTAAAAAACTCAACGAAAATGGATAAGCAGAAATCAAAATACGATATTGTGCTTGATATTGTCGAGCACCCCGGCAAATATAGTCCCGGCTATGTAAAAGAGATATTGTCGGACTCGGAAGCAAGAGACATCTACAACCTGCTCTGCAAGACTGTATCTGCCATAGAATCAGATAAGGGAATAGATGTGGAAGCCGAGTGGGCATTTTTTTCAGAGCGGAATGCGCCCCCCTCACACCGCAGTCATTTTATTCGGCTCCCGGCACGAGCAGCCTCTATAGTCACCATAGCCGGTGTATCCATCATGGCCGTAGCAGCCGGTATCGCCGTCAAAATCGCCTCAGACGGGCCAAAGAACCGCTCTGTGGAAAATGACGGACATCCCGCTACAGAAGCTTCTGTCTCGACATCGACAGACTCAATCACGCAACGGTCCGACTCCACCATCACTGTAATAGCACCCATAATGTTTGAGGATGAGTCTCTTGAGACAATCCTGAGAAATGTTTCTGACTTATACGGTGTGGATATCAGAGTCGTCGACCGTGAGGCAGCCGCGCTCCATCTGTACTATCGCCTCAATCCCGCACTGCCTCTTGACGAAATCGTGTCGCAGCTCAACACATTCGGGCATATCGACATCAGGCAGGACGGCAATACACTGATTATCGAGTGAGAGAATGAAGACTGTCCTGACCATAGTGATGGCTGTGATGACTTTCATTTCCGCCAGTGCATACAGATATTCGTATTCGTTTGAAAAGACGCCTATATCAGAGGCCATCGTACGGATAAGCAAAGACCATCCCGATGTCAATATATCCTTCATATACGATGAGCTTGACAACTACAGGACATCGGCTAAGGTACGCACTGACGACATAGAGGATGCGTTGCGTCGGGTCATAGGGCTCAACCCGATCTCCATCAAGTCGAAGGATGGCAGTTATTTCATCGAGGCGCTTCAACATGGCAGATTTATCTATACCGGGCGCACTGTCGGCAGTGACAACGAACCCGTTCTCGCAACCGTCATGTTGCTCTCGCCACGCGATTCCACTGTCATGACCTATGGAATAGCCGATAGCGACGGACGTTTCTCTGTGCCTTGCGATTGCCGGGATGTGATTGTCAGACTCAGCTGCATCGGTTATCATACAGTCTCGCGCCATGTGTCGGATTTCAACATCGGAGAGGTGGTCATGACAGTCAACCCGACAATGCTCAGCCAAGTGTCGGTTACGGCATCAAAGCCTTTTGTCAAAGCAATCGGTACGGGATTCTCGGTGGATATCGAGAATTCCCCGTTAGGCGATCTTCCTACGGTACCGGATGTCCTATCACAGCTTCCGACTGTCAAATCAAACGGCACCGGTTTCTCCATAACCGGGCGCGGGGAAGCGGTGGTATTCATAGGCAACAGGAAACTGACCGATATGTCTGAGCTATACAGGTTGCGTCCATCCGAAATCAAGAGCATAGAGATAATCCGCAACCCTGGTGCTGAGTTCGACGCCGACGCCCCCGCGGTAATCCGAATCAGGTTGAAAAAAGATGTCCTGAAAGGGTTTGGCATTGACATGATATCTCAAGCAGGTCTTGGCCGGAGATTCTCGGATTATGAACAGATGTCGCTCTCATACGGTGCGGGGCCGACAAGCTCATTCCTGATTTTCTCAAATAACTCAGCAAGGCTCAACAGCGACCAGGTAAACCTGCAGGACATATATACACCGTCTGCAGTCTGGCACATGGTTTCGGATATGCCCCATTGGGATTCGGAATATTATGACTGGACGTTGGCTGCGGGATCAAGCATAAATATAGACGACAGGCACACGCTCGGGGCCAAAATAGCCTACACTAATGACACGCAGCACAACGGTGGGGATAAATATAGCTGCATGACAGTCGAAGATGAGGAATACGAGACCCTTACTGCACGTACATCCAATCCTCAGGGATACCGTCAATGGCATACCAATATCTATTACGAGGGTGCGATTTCCGAGCGGATAAATCTCATATTCAACGGCGACTATGTAAACAGGAAGCATCTGTCTACTCATGTTACTGATGAATATGGCAGCCTCACCCCTCACCATATCGTCATAAACTATGACAGCACGCGATACAGCCTGTGGTCCGGAATGGCGAAAATCAGCTGGAAACTGACAGATAACTCCCAGGCATCCTTCGGTGCCGACCTGAGTATCGTAAACCAATCCAGGCATAGCACACAAAACTGTGGGGAACAGTCTGCAGGCCTAAGGTCTGTCGATTCAAAATATGCCGCATTCGCACAATATGACTTGTCCTGTGGCATATGGAATCTCGTCATAGGCCTGAGGTACGAAGCGGACAAAATGGATTACACCGACGGGGCGACCGGCTCACGGATCCTTGCAAAAACTTATCATAGGCTCTATCCTCACATCACCCTCTCTGCCAGGGTCGGCAAGACAACTATGGCCCTTGGCTTCAATTCGCGGATACGGAGGCCCACATTCTATCAGCTTCGGACAAGTCAGGAATACTTCAACCGCTATGAGACCACCGAGGGCAATCCCTTGCTGCGGCCAAGATATACATACGACATATCCTATTCGTTGGGATATAAGGATTTCATGGCAAATGCCACATATCAATGGATTTACAACTCCATCACAGAAGATTCCAGAATTGACACGGACACCCCCTTGCATCTGACATCATATCCTGTAAATAAGCCAAAGTACACCGCAGCATCCCTACAGCTCAGCTACAATCACAAATTCGGCCTTTGGCGCCCCTACATGTCGGCCCAACTGACAAAAACATTCTATGGCATATCTTTGAGAGACGGGATGCCCGGGCCGGGTAAGACACCGTTGTTTGAGCTGTCGTTTTCCAACTATTTCTCATTCTGTGGAACGACGGCATATATTGCCACACATTTCAATCCGGCGGGAGCGTATTGCAACTCATGGGAGGGACGATATATCGGAATCGACATGGGTGTATATCGCCGTTTTATTAATAAGAGATTATATGTGGCAATCAATGCCACGAACATCCTCCACAGCCGTCCCATATCAAAGACCTATTATGGGACAAGCATATTCGGGCGCACAACCTTCCGCGACAATCAGCGCCTGTATCTCACCGTCTCATACACCTTCAGGCACGAAGACCGATACAAAGGCAAAACCACAGCCCAAGACGAACTGAACCGTATGGATTGATGCAAAGAATAAAATAGATTAATTCTGCTCGTAACCTTCGTAGTAATATGATTGGTCGATGCCGTGAAAGATTACATCACGGTCATCGGTTTCCGAAGTTAGGGCGCCATGAAGGATATAGCGGAGCTCAAGGTCATTTATGGGCGAGCGCTCCATTGCTTGCATATACGATTCGCGGGTTATTTTGCGCCAGTCAACCACTTTACCCAAAGATCGTCGCAGCATCATGTCAAGCCAGATGCGTGTAGCACGTCCATTCCCCTCCATAAATGGATGGGCAATGTTCATCTCCACATACTTGGCAATAATTTCTTCAAATGTCGTTTCAGGCATTTTTTCTATAGCTTCAAGAGCCGGCAAGAGATAGAGGGCATTAGCAAAGCGGAATCCGCCTTTTGAAATATTAAGCTTCCTTATCTCTCCGGCAAAAGCATATAGCCTGTCGAATAACGCCTGATGAATTGCCTGCAGCCCGGCAGTTGTGCCGACAGCCATATCATATACCTTACCAGATGAGAAAAGATCCTTTGCTTTCTCGATGCTTCTGCGGTCAATTTCGTTTTGAGTCATACACTATTATTCAAGAAAAGTGGGGATTGCGAATCATCGCAATCCCCACCTAAATTTCAAGATATATCCCTATAGAAAGACAAGGGGATTAGTCTTCTATTGCAGCCTGCGCAGCTGTTGAGATATAACTAAATCCATGATTTAGGGGATTGCTGTACACTTTTTGTACGTCACACTTTTGTGGATAATATGTCGCCGATTTCATTTCATATTTCAGTCAGTCTAATTTTAAGTTCATAACGCGAGGGCAGATACCCTCTGTTTCTTTCAGATTTGCCCCTCAGCCGGACTTTGCATACCCGGCTGAGGGTTTTATCGTCTTTTGGATTTTAGCGCCTCCAAACGCCTTATTTCGCGTCGTGCCTCGGCGAGCAGCCCGTAAAGTTCCACGGACCGGTCGTTGGCGAAATATTCCGCCCAGTCCTTGAACGTGTGGCACTCTCCGGTTTCCGCGTCCTCATAGTCCCCGGATTCCCACATGTCGGCGAGCGAGGCATACGTTTCCGCCGGATGTGAGCCTATCGCGTCCACAACCTCGGCAGGGTATTGCTCCATGAGCGCCTGCACCCACTCGCCAAAGCCGTAGCCGGGGTTTTCGTGCAGCACGTTCCATGCAGCTTCCTTGAGGTCGCCGTAGAAATCCGGCTCTTCCTCTTCGAGCATCTCATCAAGAGCCTCGACAAGGGAAGCCATTTCTTCGTCAGATACGTTGTATTTTGATTCGTCCATGTTTCAAAACTTAAAAGTTTGAATACCGCCAAGTGTCGTAACTTGCGGTCATGAGAAAGATATTCAGAATAATCAAACGTTGGCGATATTCACGTCTTTATCGTAAACTCTTCATGCATTACGCTGGCAGATTCAATTATGCAGATGAGGCCGCAGCACAAGCCGATGAGGCATTCATGCTACTCACTGGCGAGGAGAGGGAAAGCTGGATTTAATGTTTAGATATGAAAGAATACTGGTATCTCCGAGAGGGCGATTTCCTGCCCGAAAAGATTGAGACCCTTTGCGATAACTGGAAGCGGTCAAGAAAAACCGTCATCGAATTCCTTTCACAAAATTGCAACATTTTCCCGTCGCGCACGAGCGCAGATATGGCCTCTAAGGCCGTAAGAAATACGCTCATTGCTCATCAAGCACAGACAGGACATCTCTCAGGAATTCATATTGACGTTGATAATCCTGAATGTGTCGGCTGCTAATACCTCTTGCCTCCATTTCATCATGATTAAGACTCCCGTTTTCTCTCGCTAAAGCTATCGCATAGCGGATAAAACGCTTTGTGTCCGCAGGATGTGTGCTGTCTGGAAATGCAGACAGCCAAGTCTCTTTTAATTCTTCCAGTTCCATATTGTTCTCGGTTTGTCAAGTTCTCGCTGTTCGTCAGTTGCCGGAAAGCTCAACTATGCGTTTTACAAATTCAATTTTATCATTGCAGACTCCATAATTTAAATGGGATTTATCTTCAAAAGAACAGATCATATGATTCTGATTGACTGACCATTCCCATGTATAGGAATATGCCTTGTTGGCTGGATTAACCACAAACGCCACAACATCATTTTGCCCAACGTCCTTTGCAGAAGGAAAGTGGACAAGATAAATAATATAATCAGGTTTTGACCTCAGCATGGCCCGCTCGACTGTGATATGTTCAGAAATGCATTTGGCTTTATTCCCAAATAATTGGACGGTCACATATTTGTGATAAGCAAGACTTGACATTGCATTTTGGTCAATTTTACCACTATTGTATAATTTCACGATGTTGGGAGCGGTCAGGTAGCCATAAGACCTATTGACTTCATCAAGCATCTTGCGTCCTTTTTCCCAATCTCGAATTGTATTTTTAGTCTTCCAATGGCGTATAAATGGGATAGCCATAAAAAAACGGCTTATTAATGGAATATCGTCTTTTTCTATATTCATATCCTCCATTTCCATATAGATGTTATTTCTTCAATCCTTTCTCTAATTCATAACTGAGATATCTTAACCATTCATTTTTATCCGGAATATCATCACCTATCCATTGTGTTTCCGAACCTTGTTTTTCTGACTTTACAAGCTCATCAAAGGCTTTTCGATATTGTGGAAGATTCTCTATCTTTATTCTGTATTTGGCACATAGTCGATGGTCGGAATCACAAAGACTTATCAATCCTATTCCGATAAAATCTACAGCAACCCACATCAGCAAAAACAGCGGAATTGAAATCCAATAGTTTTCAGAAATTACTTGGCTCAAATAGAACGTACAAATACCCATAATCCCTATCCATGCAGTTTGCAGGTAAAAAACTCTATGATTCATTTCAGTTTTTCAATTTGCGGAATATTACATAGTAGTGAAAAACTTGGTCGCATTGAGAATCCTATACATCCCGTTGATGGCCGTTTTAGGGATGGTCAATGGAGGGTATAGAGGATTTGTGCTGCGGGCCTCAATGACAGAATCATCACCTTCTATTGGATAGACGTCCTTGATGAAAGCACCGTTGACAGTATCAATTACTAACGTGTTGCCCCAGGGGATAAAAGCGGCATCGTCAATTCTTTTCAGGAATACAATCATACCGTTGTGGAATTTCGGTTCCATGGAGTCTCCACTGATGGAGATTGCAAACTCAGCCCCGGGAACCGGTGATTGGATTTTTTGGCAGTCACCACGACGTATCCCCTCCCCCATAAATTCAGCAAGCGAGTTGGCCAATGCTGGAGTAGGAATTAGCGGTACAAATTTATCTGCCATAGCCCTCACAGCCTCAATTTCTTCGGAGGCTGGCTCCTCCATCTCATTACGGGAATCGGGCTTAAGCATGTCACCTTCGCCTGTTAATAACCAATCAGTATTTAAATCAGGGAAATTCCGTTTTATTGCCGCAATCTTATCGGGCTGGATGGATTTTCGCATAGATGTAATAAAAGCGCTTGACACCCCTATTCGGCGGCCAAACTCACTTTTATTGATGCCTTTTTGCAAAAGATAGAATGATAATCTTTCTTTAACCGTATCCATATTTTAAAGCATAAGCGTTAAATTTTGTTATATCGCCTTGAATTATTTGCATTATTCAAAGCGTTGCTTTAACTTTGCATCGTGATAACGAAATCGTGTCGCAAATATAACTATAAATAACCAATAATGCAACACTTATATGGAGGTAAACAACGACCAGCATGCAGGCAGCCCACCGGCTGCCACAAGCCCCCTGCGACCATGGGACAGCCACACGAACAGCATGACCATCCAGGCCGGACAGATGAAAGGCAACAAAGACATCAAAGGCAAAAAAGCATTCAGCCGCGACCCTATGCCCGGGCATGAATATATGACAATCGGGCGCGCGGCTGAGATCATTGACGGCATAGAGCATCTCGCCGACGCCTATGGCTACAGCACTGCAGACCGCGGGAAGGTTACCGATCTCATCGGCAGAATACTTTTGGGATGGTCAATGGAATTCCGGCTTAGGAGGGGCGAATACCTCAGAACTGCCGGTACGCAAGATACTCAGTCACCCAATCCATGAAGGTCTTGCAATTCTTGCGGAAATCTCCATTGCCAAGATGTTCATCGGCAAACCGGTCAAATTCAGACCGTGAGATTATTCCTGCATTGATGGCCTCGGCAATGCGACCGAGCGCACCAATGGTCTTAGGGTCGTGAACAGTGGGGCAATTACAGCCTGCGAAATCACGGTAAACCGCGACAAATAACTCATTCATATTTCATTAATTTTAGTTTGGTCATACAAAGTTAATGAAAATCCCGCGGAAGAGCGCGAGCGGCCGAATCGAATTGGCCCGCGGGAACCAACCGAACAACAAATAAAAAAACGTAGACAACAATGACACTCAAGGAACTCTATGAGAATGCCAAACTCCAGCCCAAGCCCGACACTCCGGCTGTCGCGTTCGTGAGGGAGGTAGCAACCGTGACAAAGAAGAGCGAGATTGCCGTGCGCCGATGGCTCTCCGATGTAGGTGTGCGCCCCGACGAACTCACACAGGACGTCCTCGCACGCCATTTCAACACCACACCCGAGGAACTCTTTCCCACAAGACAATAGTAATTCCACACTTTTTCCATAACACATATGAACGTAACATTACAAGAATTGCTCCACGCAATCAACATCCTCGGAGAAGACCGCGACGTGGCCATAGACGGCTTCGGCGAATTTGCCGTGTGTCCGCCATGCATGCTGACCGCCGCAGGCCGCGGACGTTTCAAAAAAGCACTCTCGGCACACGTCGAGGTTGAATACGAGAATTCCAGACATCAAAGCACCTATGTCAGCGATAATGACGAGGACACACAAGGTGAGGCTATGCAGTTGCTTGTCTCACTCTCCGGCGGATGTGGCGAAAAGAGATATATCCAGTGGTTCCAGGATGATGATGCCGAAATCATCTGACCCAACCCCGAAAAAAGCAAGAGACATGAAGAAAACAATCCTCACACTTATGCTCGTCTCCGCGTTACTTGCCGGATGCACAGCCATGCGCAAGACAGCCGACCTCGAGGCCACGCGCGACGACCTTTCATGGACAGCCTTCTGTGCCGACCGTGGGCACAGCCTGCACGACCGCAGCCCCGAGACCATAAACGAATATCTCGACTCCTGGTGCGGCTCTGCCGACGAAGAAGCAGTATTCCTTGCAGCCGGACTCAGACTTTGACACCCATGGAAATGACCACTCCCCTCCCCGGCCAGCGCATTGCCAAGACAAAAGACTGGAAGCTCACGGCCATCAGTGACACGGGCAAGCGCTATTCCTACTATTTCGACACTGAGGCCGACGCAGATGCCGCCTCAGTCATACTCATGGCCCACAGCCGTGACATCATAGATACCGATATTCGTCCAACCATCGCCAACTGAATTTTAGCCATGTCAAGATACTCTTACTTATACGCCAGCCTCGCCGGAGAAATCTCCGAGGCCGACCTCGCACTGCTCGAGGATGCTGAATATTGCTGCTGGGAAGACATCCGCGTCGACGATGCAGAGAGCCCGGAGGTACGCCGAATCCTCGAACGCATACAGATAGACCGTCATCACCGCGCCGAGTGTTACGGTGGATTCGGATGAGCGCATCATAAGCCACAATCGGCAACAACGCACAACAAGACAGACGACAGCAGATGACAGTTCAGTTTAGCGACAAGAGCATCCCCTACAGAGTATTTGTCAAAGCGATAGCGGCAGAGGTAGTTCACCTGCTCAAAAAGGATGATGCTGACCCCGATTACGTCAGCCAACGGAAAGCCTTTGAAATGTTTGGGCGCAGGAACGTAGAGCGTTGGCGCAGGCAGGGCAAGGTCAGCCCCTATAAACGTCCGGGGAAACTGGAGTACCGAACCGCCGACCTGCGTCTGCTTCAGCGGTCACAACAAGACTATTTAGACCCCAACGGGTAGTCACAACCGGGCAGTCAGTTTAGACGGATGAAACACTGCGGAGGGGCCCCGAAGCAGAGAGGCAGGTTCGACTCCTGCACTGTCCACAAATTAACAACATTTTAATTTCTCAAGAGCTATGAGTAATATCAGTCTTACCGTTGACCAAATCAACGGCCTGCAACCGCAGGACATCGCCACAAATGAGCTTGTGCGCGACAAGTTCATCCAAATCTACGAAGCCATGTGGACACCCTCTACTGGCGTGTCCGGCGAAGCCGCCTATGAGCGCGAAAGCCGTAACTTCAACCGCATCCTCGCCGAGAAAGAGGACATCCGTAAGAGCTGCACCCGCTTCTCGCTCTTCACAGCGTTCCTTGACGTGGCTATATCGGGCCTTTCCCTTGACGCAGGCACTCGTGCGCAGGCATACCTGCTCTCTCGCTCCATCGCCGTTGATTCCTACCTCGATCAGCAGGGCAATAAGAAGAACAAGTATGAAACCCAGTGCGTCCTCACTATCTCCGGCCATGGTGAACTCCTGCACCGCGCCCGTGTCGGCCAGATACGCCATGCCGACAACCCGGTCATCGTCTATGCCGAGGACGAGTTCGAGTTCGGAGAGCGCAACGGCAACAAGTTCGTGAACTACACCTGCCGTCTGCCCCACACATCGGGCAACATCGTAGCCTGCTTCATGAAAATTACACGCGCCGATGGCTCGGTTGACTACGCCGTCATGCTCCCGGAGGACTGGAGCCGCCTCGCAGGTTACTCGGCACGTCAGAACCGCAAGTGGGATAATCAGAACCGCAGATGGATTGAGGGTGCGCCCAACGCCCTCTACGGACAGCGCGGACAGGATAACACATTCAAGATTGATACTGGCTTCCTCATCGCCAAATGTATCAAGCACGCTTTCAAGTCATACCCCAAAGCGCGTGTCGGCCGTGCTACCCAACTGGAGTCACAGCAAGTCGATGACATAGAAATCAACGATGACATCTACGGACTGGAGGACGGCACTACCGTCAACACCTCAACCGGTGAGGTCATGCCCAAGCGTGACACTGGCTTTGCCCTGGCTCCCGACACCTCCGCAGGTGTGACAATCAATCCCGAAGCCTCGGCCGATAACGCGGAAGGTAGCGATGATGTATTCTAAAACCCTTACAATACCAAAGTACAATGAGTGAAACTAACAACCTGCCTATCCTGCGCCAAGAGAATGTGCAGATGATAGTGCAAAGCGCGCCCAACGCCTACAACACCAACTCGCTCTCATCCGTGCGTTGTGCCGATTTCGGCAAGAATCTACTTGACGAGATAGAACGTTCCGGCATGACCGATGAACTGGACAAACGCTGTGCCGACTACATCGACAAGGCGAAGCGCACTCTCAAGGCGATGAATGAACGCCGTGCGCCATTCACCAAACTCTTCGACCAGATACGCTCCGAGTTCACAGGCATGGAGAACACCATTGACCCGACCAAAAAGGACACTGTGCCTTATCTGATTCAGCAGAAGCGCAACGCCTATGCCGCCAAGAAGCGTGAAGAGGCTGAACGCGCACGCCAAGAAGAAATGCGCCGTAAACAACGTGAGGATGCTATCAACCGCTACACGCAGGATGCCGAGGACGACTACCGCCGTCAGTTCGACAGCACCGTCACCTCCACCATCAATGAACTCACCAGCCTCAACCAGTCGCTCACGATCGAGAACTTTGACGAGGTCAGCGAGAAAATCAAAAATTTCAAGGTCACTCTCGGCAACGAGTGGTTTCAGTCATGCCAGTCCCATACCCACAAGCCTTATGAAATCAATGACGGCGAGGCTATTCAGATTCGCCAGTCTATACTCAACCGCCTCTCCAAACAGTTCAAGGAGCAATATGCAAGCGAGGTCGGGGAATACCGCGACACCATTGCTGACGCTCTGCCCTCAAAGAAGCGTGAACTGGAGCGCATGGCGAAAGCCAGTGCCGAGGAGCAGGCGCGCATGAAAGCCGAATTGGAGGCTCGCGAAGCTGCGGAAACTCGCCGTCTTGACGAAGAGCGCAAGCGCAAGGAAGAAGAAACTGCGGCCGCCAAAAACGCACAGCGTACCGCTACTGAAATGGATGGATTGTTCGGCCAGGCAGCCGTGGCAACCCCGGTAGGCTATCAGCCTAAGGCCGCTGTCCGTAAGCGTGTTGTCACCGACACCCCCGAAGGAATCCTCGCCGTGGTTTCCATGTGGTGGTCTAAAGAGGGCCGCTTCCTCTCTATGGATGAACTCTCCAAGATTTTCAAGAAGCAGATTACGTTCTGCGAGAAACTTGCCAACGACAAGGACAACCCCGAATTCATCAGTTCGCCTTTCGTGCGCTACGAGGAAGAGGTTAAAGCCAAATAAGCATGAACAACCCCGATGCATATTATCAGCGCAGTGAGGTCAGCAACTCCGACCTCACTGCCTTGAAAGAACTCCTGCACCCTCGCCCGATGTTCGGTGACCGCGAGGCGGCTTTCCGCTTCGGGTCTATCGTGGACGCTATCATCACCGAACCCTCGCGCGTGGATTTCCTGCGCATGACGATTGATGGCGAACCGGTTGACGAGGACGAGTTTCTCCATGCACGCGAAATGCAACGCGCTCTCCGCGCCGAGGCGCGCCGTGACCCGTTCCTCGCCAAAGTCCTTGAACTTGCCGACACACAGCGGTTCATGGTCAACAAGGCGCAGGAGTTTGAGAACGGTGGCTTCCATTTCACGCTCGACACTCGCTGTAAGTGGGACTGGTGGTTGGATATCGCTCATTTCGGCGGTGACCTCAAGACCTGCGGTGCATCAACCCAAAGGGAGTTTGAGGAGGCAGTTGACTTCTTCGACTGGGACAGGAGCCGCGCATGGTACATGGACATAGCCAAATCCAACAAGGACTTCATCTATGCTATCTCAAAGAAGAACTGCAACATCTTCAAGTTATTCATCAACCGAGGCGATGACATCTACAATCGCGGACGCGAAAAGTATGAAGACCTCGCCTTCAAATATTGGGCTTTCACCCTCTGACGATATGGACGATAAACAACGAGCTGCACTGGAACTGGATTGCAAACTTCAGCATACCGCCATGATTAACCTCAAGGTAGAGCCGTACCCTTACCAAAAAGAGGGTATCGAGGCAGGTCTGAGGTGGAGACGCTTCCTCATCGGTGATGAGCCGGGACTGGGCAAGACGCTCCAAAGCATAGGTGTGGTTGACACCGCCAAAGCCTATCCCTGCTTGGTAATATGTCCGTCCTCTCTCAAAATCAACTGGCAACGCGAGTTTGAGAAATTCACTGACAAGAAAGCACTGGTGCTTGACAACTCCGTGGCTACCACGTGGCCCTATCTCCTACGGATGGGTATGCAACAGGTCGCCATTGTCAATTACGAAAGCCTGCGCAAGTTCTTTGTTTGGGATATTCACGCACGCAAGGGGCAATCGTTCCGGCTCAAAGACGTGGTGTTCTGCCCGGACATACAGATATTCAAGTCGGTAATTATTGACGAGAGCCATAGGGTTAAAGACCCCTCGGCACAGCAGACAATCTTTGCGCGTGGCATAGTCGAGGGCAAGCAGTGGCGCATACTCCTTTCGGGTACGCCTGTTGTCAATCGTCCTGCCGACCTCATTGCACAGCTCTCAATCATGGGCCGACTGGCAGAGTTCGGCGGTCGATCCAAATTCCTCGCCGACTACGGCGGTGGCGAAATCACCAAAGAACGCCGGGGCAAAGATGATGATGACGAGCCTCGCAATCTTGACCGCCTTTCGGCAGAACTCTACTCGCGGTGCATGATTCGCAGAGAGAAAGCAAAGGTGCTGACGCAGCTCCCCGACAAGACACGGACAGACCTCTATGTGGACATTTCCAATCGTGAGGAGTACGCACTGGCGGCCGAGGACTTGGCAGAATACCTGCGTACCTATGCCAAATGTGAGGACTACGAGATACGCCGTAAGATGCGCATGGAAGCATTGGTAAAGTTCATGACCCTGCGCTCCCTCTCCTCAAAGGGAAAGGTCAGACAGGCTGTTGACTTCGTAAAGACATTCCTTGCCAACGGCAAGCCTCTGATACTCTTCTGCTCCCTGCATGAGATTGTGGACGAGTTGAAAAAGGCTTTCCCGAAAGCGGTCAGCGTCACCGGGCGCGATTCCATGAACATGAAGCAGGCGGCTGTCGATGCGTTCCAGTCAGGAAAGGCGCAACTGATAATCTGCTCCATCAAGGCCGCAGGTGTCGGTCTTACCCTCACGGCCTCTTCCAACGTGGCATTCGTGGAGTTCCCATGGACGTATGCCGACTGTTGCCAGTGCGAGGACCGGGCCCACCGCATAGGACAAAAGGACAATGTCACCTGCTACTACCTAATCGGCCGTCACACTATCGACCGAACCCTCTACGACATCATTCACAAGAAGAAATCAATCGCCAATCAGATAATGGGAACTGACGATGATATTCCGACTGATGAGATGTATTTCAACCAACTTGCAGACCTCTTCCTAAATTCCGATTCCGATGGCTGATGTATGCAAGACCGACCTGCAAAAGGTCATTTCCTACCTCGATGAGGCTGCGAAACTATATGACGCGCTCCCAATGCAGAAATGCAAGTGCCGGGCGTACATGATAACCCAGTTGACAAACAAATTAAAAACCAAACTCTTATCGTCACAACGTGACGCTTTGAACAATAATCTTTTAACAATCTCAAAGAATGACAAAAAATGATTTGGCAAGAGAGGTGGCTGTATCAGAGAAACTGCACCTTTCGACAGCAGTAAAAGCGGTGGACGGAATTTTCCGTGTCATCAAGGAAACTCTCGCAAAAGGCGAGGAAGTGACCCTGCGCGGCTTCGGCACGCTCTCGGTCGTTCAGCGCGAGGAGCGCAACGCGGTTCACTTCAAGACCAAAGAACCTATTGTCGTTCCTGCCCATCGCTCCGTGAAATTCAGAATCAGTAAAGAACTCAAAGAACAACTCAACAATGGCACAGTGGATTGAAGTCAGAGCGCGTTACAACAAGATGATGGAGAATGGCTCCGTCAAGAAAGTAACCGAGCCTTACCTTGTTGACGCGCTGTCCTGCACCGAAGCGGAAGCGAGAGTAACCGAGGAACTCAGTGCCTATATCAATGGAGATTTCAGCGTCTCCAATGTCGGCAAAACCAAAATTTCTGAGGTCTTTTGGGATGCGTCCGGCGACCGCTTCTACAAGGTCAAGGTCAATTTCATCACGATTGACGAAAAGACCGCTTCCGAAAAGCGGACGGCAACCTACATCCTCGTGCAGGCTTCCAGTTTCAAAGAGGCATACGACAATTTCATTGACGGCATGAAAGGCACCATGGCCGACTTTGAGATTGAGGCAATCAACGAAACGAAGTTGGTCGAGGTGTACCGCGCTTCCCTCACATCCCAGGCCGAGAGGGAAGCAGACAAGATGTTGCGTGACCCCAAGGTCAAGCGTCACGTCAAGAAGTTTGTAGATGCCTGCGCCCAGGGCGGAGTTGAGAGTGTCACCATGACCACCTGCGATGGCAAGACCGTCAAGTCTGCCACAATCGAGATTTTCCAAAAGGGTAACAAGCCAGAACCAAACGACTCATCGTCGCTTTGCGACGCTTTGCCCCATGGTAATTCAACAATCGCAAAGAATGGCTAAGTTTCCAGTCAATATTGCCCACGGAGTGCGGAGTAACCAGTCATCGCGCAAGTACAACAAGTACGGTGCAAAACGTGTCGGCGAACACGCCTCTAAAAAGGAACATAACCGCGCTAACCAACTCAAGTTGTGGCAACGTGCAGGACTTATCTCCAATCTCCGTGAGCAGGTGACCTATGAACTTATCCCTGCCCAGTACGGCGAGTGCGGCACCGACCTCAAAGGGAAACCGGTCCGCGTCTGCATCGAAAAGGCCTGCAAGTACATTGCCGACTTTGTCTATACTGACAACGAAACTGGGCAGAGCATAGTCGAGGACACCAAAGGCGTCCGCACAAAGGAATATATAATCAAGCGGAAACTCATGCTCTACCTGCATGGTATCCGCATAAAGGAAGTTTAATCCAGAGAGTTGGTCTGTCCGTGGGTCGTGCCTGAATGGAATAGGCATGGGGCGCTCAGATGGCTCGCTTTATTTGAGAAAGTTAAATGGAAAGAGACTCGTTCATATTCTATAAATCGTTCTATGAGGCAACCTGTGACCTTCCGAAGGACATAAGGCTGGAAGTCTTGACAGCCATAATCGAGTATGCGCTGTATGGTAGAATGCCAGAGAACCTTAAGCCCTTCGCCAAAGGTATGTTCACATTGATTAAGCCTAATATTGATGTGAATAACACCCGGTTTGAGAACGGTAAGAAAGGCGGACGTAAGAGCCGTGTCAGGAAGGAGCCCGAAGCTGCACACGCTCTTACCTATGAGCAGGAGGTCGAGCAGATGAGGACTGATGAGAAATGGCGCAAAACTATCTGCGAGGATTTCAACATCACTGCGGAAGAGTATGAAAAACGCCTCTCTCGTTTCCTCGACCGCTGTAACGAAGATAAGGTACGCAAGGGCAAGGAACATCATGACAGCTTGGCCGACTGTCAGAGCCACTTGCGATACTGGATGTCCAAGGCATACGCGAATCAACAAACAACCCCTGTGCCCGAAAATGATTCCATTCCGTTCCCGGAAATGGGTGATTCTTTTGGAGGCATGGACTATGACGAACAATGACTATGAGTTATATGACTGAAAATACCGATGGGCTTACGCCCGAAAAGATTGCGCAGGTCAAAGAGAAACGCCGTCAGGAAGCCCTGCGAGATGAGAAGCTGAAAATCGGCAACGCGCTCCAGCAGATACAGGCCGACATGCGCCGGGCTGCCCGGTCGTTCCCCGACCTCTCCGACCCCGATGTATTCCGCACCCACTGGGATTTCCTCTTCAGGGTAGCCGAAGATATAGTGCTTGCCCCTCAACGGCGCAAGTTCGTGGTCGATGACCACAACAAGCAGACAATACTCTTCATGCTGTACTATTTCAACAACTGCCCGCTCGCAGAGCAGGTGTTTCCTGACAAACGCTACAAACTTGCCAAACCTCTCCTCATCCGTGGCGACAAGGGTGTCGGCAAGACGTTCCTCATGCAGCTCTTCTCTGAATATCTGCGCCGGACTAAGAATCCCAATTTCTTTTTCAACGTCTCGGTTACGGAAATGGTCAACTACTATACCATCAACAACAACCTCAACCGCTACACTTACAATGACCGTTCCGGCACAAAAGAGGACAACACCTTTGACGGCTGTCGTCCCTCAAACGTATGCCTCAACGATATCGGATTGCAGACGCAGACTTTCTTCGGTCAGAACACCAAGCAACTGGTAAGTGAGTTCATCCATGCACGCTACGAGATATGGACGCAATGGAACTGCCGGGGGCATCTCACTACCAACCTCTCCGTACAGGCTCTTGCAAAGGAATTCTCCGATGCCTACGGCCGCACGGTCGATAGGTTCAAGTCGTACAACATAATTGAAATGACCGGTTCAAGCCGAAGATAACAATTAAACAAATATCAAAATGACAACAGTATCAACATTATCAATCTGCCTCGCCGTCTTGTTTGCGTTCCTGCTGGGTCGCTCTGCAGTCATCAGTACCCGTCGCGACAACCACAACAAGAAACTCAAAGCCGAGATAAAGACCCTCAATCGCCGTCTTGACTACATCGCCGACTCTGCCAAATGTGACCGGAACTACAAGGTGGAGGAAGATGAAGAGGCAAAGGTTTATAATGTAGTCATGTCAGTGACTATTCATCCGTGGGAAGGCTGTTGCTATGCCATTGATGCCATTCATCCCTGCCTTATCAAGGCATTCCCTTTCTACGATGACAAGGAATTTGCCAAGAATGAAGCCGAGGAACTCCTTGATAAACTCAACGAGAAATAATCATGAATGAACTAACATCATTGGCCGACGCAATCTTCGATTTGATGGAGTCTCAAGGTTCCCAATTTGACAGTTCCGCCGGCTCTGTCGGCGAAGAGAGCGTTGCATTCAGGAATCAAGTAGGAGATGTAAGAATTGTGCAATTTGGCACCACTCCGGCTAAGCCCAAAAATCTCAAGATAAATCTGAAAGGAGAAACAAATGAGCAAGCAACAATGTGAAATCTGCGGTGAGATGAAATCTCCGCAGGAAATGTCAAAGTCCTACAAGCACCGCTGTAAGAAATGTGTAGCACAGCTCACTCGCATAGAACGGCAAGCCGCCAAACAGCGTGTAGAACATCTCAACCAGCAATTGGAAGGAACCGGTTATGAGGTGGTATCTACACAAGCACATAGAGCAGATCTTCTCAGTGTTGCCACTGCTGCCATGCAGGGAATACTTAGCAATGAACGGACTATGGAAGTATATGCTGATATGTCACAGAATCAGCCGTATCCGAAACTCTTTGATACAGTTGCCCGTAACGCGGTCGGTTATGCAAAAGCACTGCTTGCCAAAATTGATGAGAAAGGAGACAACGATGATTGAGCTCATTACCCACATCGTGTCGGCGGTAATAACCGCCGTGGTTATAATAATCATCCTCGTTTATTTGCTCAACCGCTATGAACGCAAGAGAACCGAAAAATACCACATCACCTGCGAGTATACGCGTTTCCGCTACTCATACCACAATATGGACGAGTGCATAGCTGAACTCTGCAAGCTGGGTGCTGATGGTTGGGAGATTGCAACCTGCGCAGGTGAAGATAGATTTGCAGCTTACCTCATCCTCAAACGTAAAACCATACATATCTCATAGAATTATGGATAAAGAAATACAAGACCTTGCATGGTCCGCCCTCCCCAAAGAGTTCAAGGAGTATATAATAAAAGTATATAAAGCTGCTCTTGAATGCTCAATATCTGATGCACATTTTTTAGAGAATATCTTTGGTAAGCACAACCTCATTTCTGACTCGGAAGGAGAAGAGATGATCTGCGTGAGCCGTAAGCGTGTGCAAGAGTTATATGCCGAAGCACGAAAGGCGGTTCCTACATGCGAGCATGACAAAGGGTTTAGAAACGCCGAACTAACTATTTTGCGGAACCTTTTCGGCTCCAAGTGCCTGCCGGATAAAGTTGACAGCTTAGAGCCCGAAGCCAGCCGAGCCGAAATCAGCGATAAGGAATTTGACGAGGTTATCAAACTCGCCATTAAGACATACGGCAAGGAGGCCCAGACACAGATGCTGTTTGAGGAAATGGCCGAACTCCAAAACGCTATATGCAAACTCAATCGTGGACGTGGCACAGCAGGTGATGTTTGCGAAGAGATTGCAGACGTGATGATAATGTGCCTCCAGATGGCGCAAATCTACGGCCCCAAACTCGTAGAGGGGTGGGCAGAATACAAAATCGCACGGTTGAAAGCCCGCCTCATTAACCCAAAGAATTATGAAAACGAAAAAGCAGCTCAAGTAGCATGGAAGTCATTCCTTAAGATTAACACTCCTCCGGGGATGTCTGGCCCTAAAATTCATCCGCTCTTTACAAGCGAGTACAATGTGGGAGTTGCCGAGGCTCTCTCTTCTCAATGGAAAGACCCGAAAACCGAAATTCCAGAAGATGAACAGCAGGTACTTGTCGAAACAGATTGTGAAGATAAGGGACTGCGTTATGCGATAGCCTATTACCTTGCTGGGGCATGGCATTTTCCAGACGATTGGTACTACGATTGCAGAGTGTTGAGATGGCAGTATATTCCTTGTGTGAAAGGAGGCCAAGATGGGAATCAATAAGCCAATCCTTGACGCTTGCTGCGGTGGCAAGATGTTCTACTTCGATAAGAATGACCCGAATGTTCTGTTCCAAGATATTCGCCAAATATCGACAACACTTTGTGACGGTCGCAGATTTGAGGTTTCCCCGGATGTTGTAGCCGATTTTACAAGTATGCCATATCCCGACAACACCTTTAGAATGGTAGTATTTGACCCTCCACATCTATTGCGAAACGTGGGTAAGTCAAAATTTGCAGACCTTTATGGCAGTCTAAATCCCAAGGCAAAGCCAACAGGATATCAGCACATTAAATATGGCTCCCTTCCCAATATGGATTGGAGGGATATGTTGACAAAGGGTTTTGCTGAATGCTTCCGTGTTCTCGCGCCTGGAGGTTTCCTAATCTTCAAATGGAACGAAACGGACATCAAGGTTTCTGAAATTCTTGCTCTAACTCCCGAAAAACCAATCTTCGGTCATATATCGGGAAAACGAGCCAATACTCACTGGATATGTTTCATGAAAGGAGAACCACAATGACAATCGCAAAACAACTCGCCCTCGTCCTTGTCAAGGAGATTATCGCCAACAAGAGAAACAGCCACATCTCGCCGGACTACGCTCTGCGCAACGAGGTCAACATATTGGTCAACCAGGCACTCGATACGTTAGTCGATGAAGGTTCTCTCATTCAGCGTAGCGCATCGGTAAACCGTTATCCAGCTTATGAGATTCCCCAAACGCCGTGCCAACCTGCTCTATAAGCTGCGCCGTAAAGGGATTGAGGCTGACACCAAACAACGTGTCATCTTCATTCCCTATACGGCGAAGAGCCAGCCAAACATATCCAAGTGGTCCGGCTCTGCAAGGAGTTTAATTTCAACATTCAATCCATTATCACATGAACATAGGTATAGTTGACGTTGATGGGCATAACTTCCCCAACTTCGCACTCATGAAAATATCAGCGTGGCACGAGATTTCGTTGTCCTTCTTGTCCGGCAACTATGACCATGTGTATCAGTCAAAGATATTCTCACGTTCACTCCCGATTCTACCGACTTTGACGGAACGTGTGAGGAAAAGACCTCGCCCAGTATGTCAACAAACCAATGATATTCAAATCATGCACCTTTGCCGAATTCTCTCCACGCAAAGGATTCAAGTGTAAGACGTATTTACATATTCTCCGATAAAGAAAGTATACAATAATTCAGGCAAATTTTATAATGAAGCTCCGCGTCTTTGAAGCCTTTGCAGGCTACGGCTCTCAATCAATCGCCCTTGAGCTGCTTGCCCAAGCGTTCCCCGATTTCCAGTTTGAAACTGTCGGAATATCGGAGATTGACAAGAACGCTATCAAGGCATATCGTACACTTCATGGGAAAACCATTCCCAACCACGGCGACATAACCAAGATTGACTGGACGCAGACAGCCGATTTTGACCTGCTTACATATTCGTTCCCCTGCCAAGACATCTCTTCGGCAGGCAAACAGCGTGGTTTCACCGAGGGTAGCGGTACGCGCTCTTCATGCTTGTGGGCCTGCGCCGATGCTATTGAAACGAAACATCCCCAGTTCCTTCTCATGGAGAATGTAAAGGCACTTGCCACGCAAAAGAAATTCAGCAATGATTTCAGCAGGTGGCGTGAGTGGCTGATAAAGCACGGTTACACCAATTACTATGCCGTCCTCAATGCAAAGGACTACGGCGTACCGCAGAACCGTGAGCGCGTGTTCATGGTGTCATTCTTCGGCGAACACACGCCGTTCTATTTCCCTGCGCCATTTGAACTGGTGCGCCGTCTGAAGCACGTCCTTGAAGAGAACGTTGATGAAAAGTATTGGCTGAAGCAAGGGCAGATTCAAGCGTTGATAAAGCACAACGAGCGCAAGAAGTCAGAAGGATGCGGCTTCAAAGCCAATCTTCAGACTGGTGAGGGGATTAGTGGTACAATCAAAACAAGAGAGGGATTATGCTCTTGTGATACCTTCATTAAAGTTCCGGTCTATGGTAACAGCCGACTGAACACCATGATTGCTGATGGAAAGATTGACCCGGAGGAAACACTATGGATTGATTGCTATAACCAACGTGTTGACCCCGACATTGCAGGTACAATATTGGCAAGGGTAAACGCTGCCGGGCATTATCTCATATCAGACCCTCGCGGCTTCGCCATGCGCGGTCGCCCCGATGCATCGGGGCGAAACACACAGCAGATCGAACTTGGTCCTGACGTTGCAAATGCTCTCACATCTGTTCAAAAGGATAGCATGGTTGCCGAGGCGCGTGTCATACAGGTTGGCAATCTCATAGACGAGTCCGGCTACAAAAATCCTCATCGTGGGCGCGTTTATTCCGTTGAGGGTATTGCCCCATGTCTAAACTGCGGAGAAGGCGGTCAGCGTGAAATAAAAATAATACAACGCGGTCACGGATATGCAAAAGGAGGTTTGTTTAATATAGCTCCCGCACTGACTGCCTCAAAGTGGCAGGATAATCACTTTGCCCTCATCGAATACTGGATACGCAAACTCACTCCGCGAGAATGTTTCCGTCTGATGGATGTTCCCGAACATCATATAGACCGACTGTTGTCCGCAGGCATATCCAATTCGCAGCTCTATAAACTTGCAGGAAACTCTATCGTTGTCGCCTGTCTCTTCCACATCTTCCGAAAGATGTTCTGCGAAACTGCAAGGGAACGCGGCGCACCAGTCGCGCATTACAGTGAACCCCTGGTGGCTCAGCAGTTGTCACTTTTCTAAACTTAAAACATTTTCACATCCAAATCCAATTATTTTTGCTCCATGATTAAACTATTGGAACATACTCGCCGTCCCGACATTTCTTTTAGCCGTAATGGAATCATCCGGATTACGGCAAGAGTGGCACATGTACTGTCCCTACGCCCCGGCGATGCAATCAACATAGCCGTGAGCAACGGCGAGTATCTTCTGCACGCTGTTCACCGTGTTAACAACATCGGCCGTCATGAAGCGCAGTGTTATCCCACGAAGAAAGGGAGCGATAACTATTGCGCATATTCCGTGCGCTTATGTCGGGCCCTGCTTGATTCGGTCGGAGTTAAGGTTGACAAGGTCGCCTATATGGTTGGCGAGTCATTCGAGTGCGACAACATGACCTATGTTCCAATCATAACATTGCATCCGCTATGACCAATGAGGTTAAATACAACGGCTATACCGCAACTCCTTCCGACTACGAGTGCCCGGACGGAGACCTTTCCGCATCCCTGAATCTCATCTCTGAAGACGGACATATAAAGGCCATCCCGGGGCCCTCAATCATTCTGAAGCTCCTGCAGCACGAGCGGGTTCTGTTGGTCCATAACGTCCCCGGACAGAAGAACTACATACTTGCGAGAGAGACCCCCGAGAACGGACTGGAAATCTACTGGTTGAAAAAAGACCCCTTGGTCACCAGTACTGCTGACGCGATCCTCATCTCCACATACAGTCATCTGCACGATATTGCCGCTCTTGGCAACACGCTGATACTTGCATTGGATTCAGGGCTTCATTACCTCCTGTGGAAAGACGGTGGTTACATGCTCCTTGGCAACCGTCCGCCTTTCATCTCTATGGATTTCGGCATGTGCCGTGTCGGTACTCTGACCGAATCAGGGCAATATTCCATACCGGCTCGATGCGCGCCCGGATGGAGCGGGCTGAGAGGTCATGCCCTTAAGGCAGACCTTGCCTCCATGACCGAGATGGTCTACGGTCTGCTTAATCCGTCCATAGCCGATAAGGTAACATCACAAGGCCTGTTCTACCAGCCATTTTTCGTAAGGTATGCATATCGTCTGTATGACGGTTCCCACTCATGGCACTCCTCTCCAATCCTCATGCTCCCGACCGTCACACCTCCCATTGTCAAATACACCGATGACGGTACACATCCGGCAGAAGACGGAGTGCTTACTGCCACATTGCAGCTCAATGTCGATTATTTCGCCCTCGCATACCGCATTCTCGCTGATGGTATCGCAGAACTTGCCAATTGGTCGGATATCATATCGGGAATCGATATCTATATCTCCGCGCCCATATATACATACGACCAGGCCAAAGACCTTGAATGGCGACCTGTCACCGATACACGGTCAATGCTGCTCTCGCTCTATGACTGGAACGCCGCCAATCTTTCATTGCGGGGAGACACAGACCCAACCCCCTCCACTGTCTTTGTCGGTCACTACGCCGAAAATATCTCATCGAAATATATCGACCACACGATGGCGACCGATGGGAACAACAGTTACAGAATAGTCAACATCAGGCAGCATGAGCATTTCCATGACAACATACGCAACGCTCACCAATTCTATAAGATTGCCGAAATTGACATCAAAGATATAAAGGGAATGTCTTCTATGTCGCGCCTTAAGCTTTCGGATAGCAATCTGGCCTCTTTGGTCGCGCATGAAACTCTCACGGATGACTATCAGTCTCATTGCCGCATAGAAGCGACATCTCTCTACACTTTCAACTCACGCCTGAATCTTGCGGGCATCAGCATATCCCCCGCCGAGCCTTTCCCCCTGCGCTCATGTATGCAGTTCGGCAACCCGGAGGGACTTGTAGCAAACAATGTCAGGATAACGGTATGGACACGGCTCAACGGTATCCGTTGTCATTCAATACATAACGGGGGCGGCATCACAGAGGCGGACAGTATTCACAATCTTCCGTCTAACTTTCCGCGATACCTCTACTATCCTGACTCTTCGGCGTACAGGATGGAGATAATGGTTACCGAGAATCAGAAATATCTCGTCGACCTCACTCCACATGATTTCCTTAATGGCGCATACTGGTACAATGCAGATTTCAACTCGGCCTCTCCTCCGGCTAATGTGGAGGCTGAGACGGACGCGTGCGCGACATCTGTAAGTGTCAGTTCCAAGATATACACATCAGAAATCAATAATCCTTTTTCGTTTCCTGTTCTCGGCATCAACACTGTCGGCTCCGGCGACGTATATAGAATATGTTCCGCGGCCAAGGCACTCTCGCAAGGGCAGTTCGGTCAATTCCCCCTATACGCCTTCACGTCCGAAGGCGTATGGGCTCTTGAGACAAACTCGACAGGCACATATTCCGCACGTCAGCCTATCACACGCGATGTCTGCATCAATCCCTCAAGCATCACCCAGATTGACTCTGCAGTACTGTTCGCCACATCACGTGGCATAATGCTACTCTCCGGCTCCCAGGCCCAGTGCATCTCAGATGCCATTGCCACGGATACTCCCTTTGATGTCCTCTCTCTGCCCGGTATGGACACATTGCACTCCATTCTCGGCCATGACGACAGCACATGCTTCCCCATAGCCCCATTCACGGAATTTCTCAAGACATGCGGCATGATTTATGATTATGCCCATCAACACATCATCATATTCTCTCCACAACACACATACGCCTATGTATATTCCCTCAGGTCAAGGCTGTGGGGAATGATGTCCTCAAAGATTGACTATGGCGTAAATTCATACCCCGACGCTCTCGCTGTGGACCGGGATTGCAACCTCGTGGATTTCACGGTGGCAGACACCGAAAACTACCCAGGTCTACTCCTGACACGCCCTCTCAAACTCGATATGCCAGACATCCACAAGACTGTGGGGACAATCGTCCAGCGGGGCAATTTCACCAGAGGTCACGTCCAGTCCGTCCTCTACGCCTCACGAGACCTATATAACTGGCATTTGATATGGTCAAGCAAAGACCATTACCTGCGAGGCTTCCATGGCACCCCCTACAAGTATTTTCGGGTGGCACTGCTTTGCAACCTCTCTCCCGATGAAAGCATCTATGGCGCGTCTGTGCAGTTCACTCCGCGCCTGACCAATCAACTCAGATAGCTCATGTACTAATTTCTATTGTAAGAAGAGAAAGGCCGCCATGCGTGATGCACAGCAGCCTTTATTTTTGACGTGGCAACTTCAAAATGGATGCATACGCCTCCGGGGCTTTGCAATCCTGTTGTGCAGGTTTATCCGTATCTCGCTCTCCGCCTCCTCGGCTTTCGCTTCCCATACCTGCGCCTTTGGCGTGTTGGTAATGCTCAGCCAGTCGGCCACAGCCTTGCAGACAAGATACTCGTGTATGAGGTTTTCAAGCAGATAGAGAGTGGTCTGCGAAAAGTCAAGCGGTACGCTCAACACTATCCCATAGACCGGCGGCTCACGCAGGTTGTCGTCCAGTTCCGTGCGGTGCAGGTCGTTCTTAGTGTAGGGGTACAGGAGTTCTCGGCACTTGCACACTGTCAGATTCAGCACTCGCGTCACACGGTCCACGTTTCCGACCTCGCCAACATCCTGCACCATGTGGCGGTTGTGGTTGCTTTCCGTGTCCATGACGCTTCCCTCTATAAAGGCATAGTTCTTTATGTCATACAGCAGTTGGTCGCGCTTGAACCCTAACACGGCGTTGAGCCTGCCGTCCTTTTCTTCCAAAAAGCAACTCATGGGATACTGGGATTAGTCGGTGGGACGTGCCGGGCGGCTACGCTTGCTCACGGTCTGACGGATTAACTCCATGTTCTTGTTGGCAAGGGCGTAGTATTGCTCCGCGTCTGCCTTGTTGGTAACCATGTACCAGTCGGCGATAGCGGTGTTGGCGAGATATGCGTGTACGGCTTCGCCTACGCCGGTTGTCGCGGCTTCATTGAAGTTGCTCGGCATGGTGAGATTCAGCACAAGGTCATGGCTTCCGTCATAGTGGCTGTTGTCAGTGGTTGTGCCGTTCTCGTTGAGATACTCGCCCAGTTCGGTCTGAACCTCAGCAAAGGCCCTCTTGACTGAGCGTAGAATCTTCTCGCGGTTTTCCTCGTCCTCCGAGGCGAACATACTTGCAACCTCTTTGTGGTTGTCTTTGTTCTGAATAGTACGTCCGCGCAGGAACGTCTCATTCATGATGTCAAATAGCAGCCACGAGATTTTAATTGTGGCTGTGACATTCTTCTTTGCGCCTAAAGTGGGGATTGGCATAGTTTGTGATTATTTAGATATTGATTAGTCGGTGGGGCGTGTCGGCTTCCTGCGGCTGTATAGCAACCTCTCGGCGCTCTCCATCATGTCGGCCGCCTGTGTGAAATAGTCCTTTGCCTCGCCTTTGTTGGCGAATTTGAACCATTGCCCGATAATTGATGCAATGAAGAAACTGCGCAGGGTTGACTGCACGCTCGCCGTGAGCATCTTGTCAAAAGACTTGCTGACCTCAATTACGGCTTCATAACCTGTCTTGCCGAGGATTTCTTTCGTCCGTCCCGACACCAGCATTTCCTTCAGGTTCTCGTTGGTGGCAAGTGCCGCCTCTACCCAAAACCTGCTCAGCTCGGCGAGGTCATCATCAGCGGCGAGTATGCGGTCGCGCGCAGTGTCGTCACTGTCTATCAGTTTCGACCCGGTGTAATCGGTCGCCTTGGCCACCTCCTCATACACGTCGTCCTGAAATATCTGTATGGTTATTGTTTCCATTATAGTTCAATTAATGAATATGTCACACTGACCCCGATGAATGGTTCAAAACCGTGAGGCGTAAAGCCAAATCCGACGGTTGGTCCTATGTGCCAACGCTTGGGAGGCTTCCATTCTCTTTTGGTGATGATGGAGGTTGACGCAAATACTCTGAGGCTGTCGAGCCGTGGGTCAACCGGGCCGCTTATCCATGCATCATAAGTGCTGTCGGCATAGTGACGTTGAATAATCGGGAGTCCCACAATTGCACTGTCCTCACAACATCGAGGCTCGCCTCCTGCGCCGGTGCCATAATGAGCAGTGTTAATGGTGTCAACATTGAGACTGTCATTGTCATGGCGTTGTCGAGGCTCACCTCCATACCCTCCACCGATGAATCGATAGACCGGCAGAGTATAGCGGCGTGTGCCTGACGCCAACTCCGACTGCGGCATCGGTGCGTGATACGGAATGGTGTCCACGGTTGTTTCTCTTGTTTCCATCACGGTGCCGGATGGTGCCTCCGTGCGGTCATTGCCAATGAGCAGTCCGACAAGAAAAGCTGTCAGCCAGCCGAGGGCCAACAGAAAATAGTGTTTTGTTTTCATGTGCTGAGAGTGTTGACGTATTCAATATACTGGATGATTGAGTTGACGTGCAGTCTGGTGATTGCCCTCTTGCCCTCTTCCGAAAGCAAGAATTCCACATCGCCCTTATTATCCTGAAAGAGATTCTCGGTCAGCACCGCCGGACAGGCCGTATCGCGCGTCATGGCAAGCGGCTGTACCCAATACTTTTCGGGAGGCACACAACGGTTGCCCATCAGTCCCATATCGGTGGCGTTGTCCGTGAATATCTGGGCAAGTTTTTTTGACTTGTTCGATGCGTTTTTGCTGACGAATACCGAAAAGCCGGTGGCCTCATGCCATTTGCCGTCAGCTCCGGCGGCATTGTTGTGTATCGACACAAGCACTACATTCTGAGCGCCAAGTTTCTTCGACCATGCATTGACCTTGCGCACACGCTCCTTCAATGGAGTGTCGGTTTTCTCCGGCACAAGGAGAATTGTGTCAACACCCCGAAGGGATAACTCCCGGCTGACGCGCTGTGCAATCTCCCGGCAGTAGCAGTATTCTTTGAGACGCCCGTCGGGACTGAGCTTGCCTTCCGTCAATGGCGGGTCGCCATGTCCATTGTCAATAATAACTTTCACTTTCATATACAATCAGCCTTTGAGTTCGTCAAGGTCTATGTCAAAATGACGGGAGGTTTTGTCAACAAGTATCCTCTGCAATATGGTGGCCCATTTCGCGCCATTGCAACTGCTTTCGTTCTCCAGTATTGACCATAGCTGCCAAAAACAGATGGCACCAGCGGCTACTTTCGTCAGGTCAATAGGCATCCCGTCTGTGATATGCCGTTGTATCAAGAATGACATGATAATCAATGCCCATGCTTTCAGGATGGTCAGTATTACCGTGCCGAAATGGTGACTCTTGAATTTCTTGCCATCCTTGCTCACCCGGTCGGGATGGGCCTTACGTGCTCTTCTTGACAATGACCACGCTGTAAAGCAGTCGGCCAGAATCATGAGAGTGCAGATAAGGATGTATGGCAATGTGGGTTCCAGTATTGCCACAACTGCGCCTAATGCCGTGAACATCCATCGCAGTACATCTGATAAGAATTGGTTCGGGTGCATAGCTGTAATATTTTGGTTCGGGACAAAGTTACCCACATACTGTCATTGCCATGCTTTAACTTTTGTGACGCGAGACAATGAGGGCGCAAGACTCTACTCTTGCACCCTCCTCTCGTCCAAGCTTGACTGGCGCCCACAGGCGCATCCGGGGATTGCTATTCCATCTCGTCGGCGATGGAGAAATGCAGGGGTTCGGGGTAGCCGAGGGATATGTCAAAAGCACGCAGCTCCCCGACGGTCTGCATCGTCTCGATTTCTGCCAGATGCCTGGCGGTGGTGTCGTAGCAGTCGATGGCGTAGAGCTCGAGACGGTCAAGCATCTCCCGGGCAGTTCCGACCGGCATGCGCATCGGTGTCGTGCCATCCCACAGTGTCGTGGTGTCACGCCCGGAGGCCTCCTCGGCGGCGAGGCGCGAGTATATCTTCCGGCGCATGCCGGAGTC
>OLOX01000833.1_pt1 | contig 31556 bp, 29 predicted proteins | sample 1672091 | NCBI WGS metagenome assembly OLOX01 (sample SAMEA3136644, study PRJEB25190) | human gut metagenome | reverse complement strand
CCCACAGGGAGTCCAGCGTGCCCACGTCCTTCCAGTAGCCCTCGAAGCGGTAGGCGGACATCTTCTCACCGTTTCGCAGCATAGCGGGGATGATGTTTTTTCCGAAGTCGTTGTCGCTGCGGGGGTCAGTCTCATCATCGATGAGGTACTGGCGCAGCTTTTTCCAGGTGAAGATATAGATGCCCATGGAGGCCAGGTTGCTTTTCGGTTCCTTGGGCTTCTCGGCGAACTCGGTGATATTATCATCACCGTCCACGGACATGATGCCGAAGCGGCTGGCATCCTCCCAGGGGACCTCCATGACGGAGATGGTGCAGTCAGCGCCGGTGGCCTTGTGGCGGCGCAGCATCAGGGAGTAGTCCATCTTATAGATGTGGTCGCCGGAGAGCACCAGTACGTACTCCGGGTCGTACAGATCCACGAAGCCGATGTTCTGGTAGATGGCGTTGGCGGTGCCCTTGTACCACACGGCGCCGCCGGCGCTCTGGTAGGGCGGCAGGATATGTACGCCGCCGTTGACACGGTCCAGCTCCCAGGGCTGGCCGCTGCCGATGTAGGTGTTCAGCTCCAGCGGCCGGTACTGGGTCAGCACGCCCACGGTGTCGATGCCGGAGTTGGTACAGTTGGACAGGGGAAAGTCGATGATGCGGAATTTGCCGCCGAAGGGCACGGCGGGCTTGGCCATGCTGCCGGTGAGCACGTACAGGCGGCTGCCCTGGCCGCCGGCCAGCAGCATCGCCACACACTCTTTTTTCATCCTTGCGTACCTCCTGTGTTCTGTTTTTTCCGGGGGCGTTTTCCCTCCCGGCGCAGCAGCACCGCGCCCAAGGGCGGAATGGTCAGGGAAAGGGACGTCTCCCGCCCGTGGGAGGGGATCTCGTCCACGTCGATCCGGCTGCCTGCCGGAAGGGCGCAGCCGCTGCCGCCCCAGCAGGCGTCGTCCGTGTTGAACAGCACCTCGTATCGCGCCGTTGCCGGCACGCCGAAGCGGTAGTTGTCCCAGGGCACCGGCGCGAAATTCACCGCGCAGATCAGCTCGTGGCCCCTGCGGTCCCGCCGCAGAAACACCAGCACGTTGTTGTGGTTATCATCGGCCACCAGCCATGTAAAGCCGTCCCAGTCCCGGTCGTTTTCCCACAGGCACCGGTTGCGCTTATACAGCCGGTTCAGCTGCCGCAGGCACTCATGGCTGGCCCGGCAGGCGGGATCGTCCAGCAGATACCAGTCCAGCTGGCCGCGGAAGTCCCACTCGTGCCACTGGGGCAGCTCGCTGCCCATGAACAGCAGCTTTTTGCCGGGGTGGCACAGCATATAGGCCCAGAAACTCCTTACACCGGCCAGCTGCCGCCAGTCGTCGCCGGGCATCTTGCCCCGGAGAGAGCCCTTCATGTGGACCACCTCGTCGTGGGACAGGGGCAGGACGTAGTTTTCCGAGAAGGCGTAGACCATGGAGAACGTCACGTCCCGGTGGTGGAACTGGCGGAAGTAGGGGTCCATCTTCAGATAGTGGCACAGGTCGTTCATCCAGCCCATGTTCCACTTCAGGTTGAAGCCCAGACCGCCCTGCTCCGGCGGATAGGTGACCAGCGGCCACGCGGTGGACTCCTCCGCCACCATCAGCGCCGCCGGGTCGGCGGCAAAGGCTGCCCGGTTCAGCTCACGCAGGAAGTCGATGGCCTCCAGGTTCTCCCGGCCGCCGTCCTTGTTGGGACGCCACGCGCCGCCCTGCCGGTCATAGTCCAGATACAGCATGGACGCCACCGCGTCCACCCGCAGCCCGTCGATGTGGTATTCCTTCAACCAGTAGACGGCGGAGGACAGCAGGAATTCCCGGACCTCCGGCTTGCCGAAGTCGAATACACGGGTGCCCCAGCCGGCGTGCTCCCATTTCAGGGGGTCGCCGTACTCGTAGAGGCAGGTGCCGTCAAATTCGATAAGCCCGTGGCTGTCCTTACAGAAGTGGGCGGGCACCCAGTCCAGTATCACGCCCAGTCCCGCCCGGTGCAGGGCATCCACCAGGGCCATGAAGTCGTGGGGCGTGCCGTAGCGGCTGGTGGGGGCGAAGTAGCCGGTGCACTGGTAGCCCCAGCTGTCGTCCAGGGGGTATTCCGTCACCGGCAGCAGCTCTACGAAGTTGTAGCCCATGGCCTTTACATAGGAGGGCAGCTCCTTTGCCAGCTCCACATAGCTCAGGGGAGAGCCGTCCTCGTGGCGCTTCCACGAGCCCAGATGCACCTCGTAGATCAGCAGCTCGCCGTTCACCGGTGGCTTTTCCAGCCGCTGCTGCCGCCAGTCATCGTCCCGCCACTGGTATCCGGACAGGTCGTAGACCTTGCTGTCTGTTCCGGGACGGGTGGCCGCATGGAAGGCACAGGGATCGGCCTTCCAGACCACCCGGCCGTCCGCGCCGGTGACCACATATTTGTAGGCGTCGTAGACCTTGGCGCTCTCCGCCGCCGTTTCCCACACGCCGGTATCCAGCCGGGTCATGGGCCGGGGCTGCCAGCCGTTGAAGTCCCCGGCCAGCGCTACGGCGCGGGCGTGGGGCGCCCACACGCGGAAGGTGAAGCCCTGCTCCGCCGGGTGTGCGCCGAGGTAGGTGTAGATGTCGTGGGCCGGGTGCCGCGTCATGTGCTCAGCTCCTTTTCTCTCACTCTGCTCTATGGTAGCACGCCTGTTCCGTCAAAGGGCGCGAAACAGGTCGCTGGTAACGTTACCGACATTGTACCCCATTTTTCCCGTCCCGTCAACAAACAAGGCGCTTTTTGTGCCGCGGCGGGGGCGGAAAAGGGCCGCAAGCACAAAAGGGAAACGCAGGCGCGCTGCGTTTCCCTTTTCGTTTACTCATCCCGCTGCTGCACGGCGCTGCTGCCGTTCAGGCCGAAGTCGTCCGCCACGCTGGCGGTGTCCCGGCGCAGCATGGTCTCCATCACCCGGATATCGCTGTCGATATCCATGGCATCGGTGCGGTACAGCTCGTCCAGCTGGTGCTCGAAGCCCGCCACGATGCTGTCCATGGTCTTTTCGATCTTGGCCTTGGCCTGGCTCAGGTTCTCGCCGCTGACGCCGGCCTCCTCGAAGCTGGCGTAGTTTTCCAGCAGCTTCAGGGTGGTGGGCAGGTAGTAGTTCAGGAACGTGCCGGCGGCGTCACGCTTGGCCTCGTCCTCTTCAATGAGTTTGAAAATACGGCCGGACACCTGCTCCATGCGGTCCAGCTTGGCGCTGATGGCCTCGTCGGCGATGCGGTCGTTCAGCTCGCGGATCTGGGCCAGGATGGCGGCGTAGCCCGCCGGCGCGGGCGCGGTCTGTGCGGGCTGACCCTGCTCCGCCTTGGCGCGGTGGGCGGCATCAAAGTACGCCGTGGCGGCGGCCTGGGACTTGAAGAGCATACCGCTGCCCATGTCGATATAGGCCTCGTCACCCCAGAGGCCCTTTTCCAGCATCAGGTTCACGTCCTTCTCCACCCGGCGGCGGGACACGTCGGCGGCCCGGGCCAGATAGTCCAGGGGCACGGCCTGCTTCTGCCCGACGGTGCGGAGGTAGGTGGCAAAGCGCCGCTGGCGGCGCTTCATGGCGCCGCTGCCCAGCAGCAGGGACGCGCCGCCGGCCATCATGCCCAGGGGATAGAACAGCTGCCGCAGCAGGTCCATCCATTCATGCCATTTGATGGCGTAGCGCAGTTCAAAGTAGTCCACCTGCTGCACCAGGAAAAACACGCCCAGAATACCCACCACCGCGCCGATGATCTTCATGGTTTTGGCGCCCTTGTCGGAGTAGTTCGGCGTCTCTGTGACCTTGCGGACGGTGTTCTTCGCCGCGGAGGCGCGCGCCTGCGCAGGCTTCGCCTCGGCGCTGCCCGCCGCCGTCCGCTGCCATGCATTCCGCGCCTGCTGGCGCATTTTCCTGCCGCCGCCCTCGCTGAGCTTGCTCAGCAGCAGGATCAGGCCCACAGGCCAGGCCACGGCAAACATCACCGCGATGAATATCCACGAACCCAGGTCGTTATTGTTCTTTTTCGGCGGCTTCGGCTGAAGACCGTTGTTCTCGTCGTATTCGTAGCTCATGCTTCCCCTTCTCCCTTTCCCCGCAGCTTTCGCTTGTTGCCCTTTTCGTCCACGATATAGGTATTCTCCAGCACGCTGCGGGCATTGGCCATTACCGCGTTCAGGTACTCCTGCCGCAGTGCAGCGCGCTCCTCGATCTCCGCGTCTGTCAGCCCCTCGGCCTTGGCCTTGCGGGCCAGCTCGTTGATGCGTGCTATCTTCTTCTCGTCCATAGCTGTTTCTCCCTTATATGTATCGCCGTATGTCCACCGGCAGGCGGCCCTTTTTCGTGGGAGCGCCCACGCTGTCCAATACGCATTTTCCCAGACCGCGGCAGGTGATGGTATCCCCCGCCGACACGGGCTTGTCCGGCTTCACACAGGTGACGTAGTTCACCTGTACGGACCCCTTTTCCACGGCCTCCGCCGCCCGGCCCCGGCTGAGAGAAAATCCCGCCGCCAGCACGTTGTCCAGCCGCAGGGAGGAGACGGTGTCCCGCAGTTCCTTCACCGCCGCATGGGGGACCGCCAGCGCCGAAAGCGGCAGCGGTGTTACGGTGAGCTTCTCCCGGCCGGCGCTGTCCCAGTTCTGCAGCAGGAAATCCGTCATGGACGGGTCCAGCAGCACCTGACAGCCGCCCTTTTCCACAAGTATATCGCCTATCTTCTCTCGGGTCAATCCCAGAGCCATCAAACTGCCCAAAAAATCCCGGTGGGTCAGGTCGCCGCCGCTGCGGCATACGGCCCGCACCGCCGCGACCTGGTCGTCAGGCGTCTCCAGCCAGTCCGGCAGGAACACCAGCCGCCGGCGCTCCGCGCCGTCATAGCCGCCCCAGAAAATGCCGGACTCCCGCGCGCCCAGCAGCACCAGAAAGCCCTGCGCTGCAGCCTGCTCCGCAGGGGAGAGAAAGCCTGTGGCCGTGGGAATGTTCCGCGTGCGGCACTGCTCACACTTATCCCACACGCGGCTCAGCAGCAGCCGTTCCTCCGGGCTGTGGGCGGCTCTGTCCAGCAGTTCTCGTCTGTCCATGTTATGCCTCCAAATTCTGCGTGTGGTACAGCGTGGCGTACACGCCGTTCTTCGCCAGGAGTTCCTGGTGGGTGCCCTGCTCGGCGACGACACCGTCCTGTATCACCAGTATCCGGTCGGCCGAACGAATGGTGGACAGCCGATGGGCGATGATCAGTGTCGTGCGGCCTCGGGCCAAACGGTCAAAGGCGCCCTGGATGCGGGCTTCCGTCACGCTGTCCAGCGCGGAGGTGGCCTCATCCAGTATCAGAATGGGCGGGGCCTTCAGAAACACCCGGGCGATGGCCACCCGCTGCTTCTGCCCGCCGGAGAGCAGCGCGCCCCGCTCACCCACATAGGTGTCGAACCCGTCGGGCATGGCGCAGATGTCGTCGTAGATCTCCGCCTGCCGCGCCGCCTGCTCTACCTCAGCGTCGGTGGCGTCGGGGCGGCCATAGCGGATATTTTCGCGGATGGTGTCGGCGAACAGGAACACATCCTGCTGCACGATGCCGATGGCCCGGCGCAGGGAGCGCTGGGTAACGGCGCGGACATCGCGGCCGTCGACGGTGATACTGCCGCTGTCCACGTCGTAGAACCGGGGCAGCAGCTGGCACAGGGTGGTCTTGCCGCCGCCGGAGGGCCCCACCAGGGCCACCGTCTCGCCGGCGGGGATGTGCAGCGTCACGTTGTGCAGCACCTCGGCCTTTTCGCCGTAGGCGAAGGAGACGTCGTTCACGTCCACGCGGCCCTGTACATGTTCGAGGGGCTGCGCGTCGGGGGCGTCCTGGATGGACGGCTCGGTGGCCATCAGCTCAATGAAGCGGTGCAGGCCCGCGAAGCCGTTGGAGAACATCTCGGCGAAGTTGGCCAGCTTGCGGATGGGACTGACGAAGGCGGTGACGTATAGGGAGAAGGTGATCAGATCCACATAGTCCATTTTCTCCCCCATGATGAGCCAGCCGCCCACGGCAATCACCGCCACCGGCAATATGCCGGTGCAGAACTCCATCACCGCGTTGAAGCGGCCCATCTCCTTGTGAAAGCCACGCTTGGCGGTCTTGAACACCTCGTTGGCCTCGTCGAACCGCTGCTGCTGGGCTTCTTCGTTGGCAAAGGCCTTGGTGGTCCGCACGCCGGACAGGCCGGACTCGATGGCGGCGTTGATGGTGCCGGTCTTGACCTTGGCAGCCCGGGAGGCGGCGCTCATCTGCCGGCGGCGGCGCAGGGCCATGGTCAGCAGGACAGGCAGCAGCACCAGCAGTACCAGCGCCAGCTCCCAGCGCAGGGTGAACATCACCGCCAGCGCGCCCACGATGGTCACCAGGGAGATGAACAGATCCTCCGGCCCGTGGTGGGCCAGCTCCGTCAGTTCAAACAGGTCACTGGTCAGGCGGCTCATCAGCTGGCCGGTGCGGTTGCGGTCGTAGAAGTCGAAGCCCAGCTCCTGAATGTGGCGGTACAGATCGCGGCGGATATCCGCCTCCACGCGGATGCCGAAGGTGTGGCCCCAGTAGGCCACCACGAAGTACAGCGCCGAGCGCAGCACATAGGCGGCCACCACCACCGCCATGACGATGAAGAATACCCGGAACTGCCGCTGGGGCAGCCAGGTATACATGGCGGCGCGGGACACCAGCGGGAACGCCAGGTCGATGCAGGCGATGAGGAACGCGCAGGACAGGTCCAGGGCGAAGAGCCGCCGGTGGGGTTTGAAGTAGGAGAGGAATATCCGCAGGGGGCTGCGGGTCTGATAATCTTTCGTGGTCATGCTATGCCTCGCTTGGTGTTTTTTTGAACATATAGTATAGCACATCGGCACGGCGTTCGCAATAGCACGCAGCGCCCCGGCTTGCGTGTCGGGGCGCTGCGTGTTATAATTGGGCCATGACCTGGCCGATAGGGCCGTCGATGGTGACGGCGGCGCCAAGACCGCTGCCGGCCCCGCCCTTGTTGATGACCGCCAGCTTATGGCCGCGGTAGTACTGTATCAGCCCGGCGGCGGGATAGACCACCAGCGACGTGCCGCCGATGATGAGCACGTCTGCCTGCCGGATATAGTGGATGGCGCGGGCCATCACGTCCTCATCCAGGGACTCCTCATACAGCACCACGTCCGGCTTAATGATGCCGCCGCAGGTGCAGAGGGGAATGCCGCGGCTCTCCGCGATGCGCTCCACACCGTAGAATTTCCCGCAGCGGGTACAGTGGTTCCGCAGCACGCTGCCGTGGAGCTCAAGGACCTCCCGGCTGCCGGCCTTCTGGTGCAGGCCGTCGATGTTCTGGGTGATGACGGCCTTCAGCTTCCCCTGCTGCTCCCATTCCGCCAGCTTGCGGTGGGCGGCGTTGGGCTGGGCGTCCAGGGCCAGCATTTTGGCCCGGTAGAAGTCGTAGAATTCCTCGGTGTGCGTCTCATAAAATGTGTGGCTGAGCATGGTCTCCGGCGGGTATTTGAATTTCTGGTGATACAGGCCGTCCACACTGCGGAAGTCCGGTATCCCGGACTCGGTGGATACGCCGGCGCCGCCGAAAAACACGATGTTGTCACTGGCGTCTGTCAGTTCTTTCAGTCTGCGGATGGTGTCGTCCATACTGTCCCTCCATTTCTTTTGTAAGGAGCATACGCTATGAATATTCAGATCTTCGGAAAAAGCAAGTCCTTCGACACGAAAAAGGCGGAGCGCTGGTTCAAGGAGCGCCGCATCAAGTACCAGTACATCGACCTTGTGAGCAAGGGTGTATCGCCGGGGGAGTACCGTTCCATCCGGGCGGCCGTGGGCAGCTTCGACGCGCTGGTGGACAAGGACTGCCGGGCGTATGAGGCGCTGTACATGGCCTACATCACGCCTCAGGCGGCGGAGGAAAAGCTGCTGGAATACCCGGAGCTGTTCGCCGCACCCATTGTCCGCAACGGGAAGCAGGCCACCGTGGGCTATTGCCCGGAGATATGGCAGACGTGGGAATAGGAATAAGGACTCTCATCCGTGCGCCGCAGGCGCACGGTTTTTTTCGGGCAGCACCGAGGCTTTCACTGTGCGGTGTTGCCCTTAGTCCGTGTAGCTGTGCTCCACCGTGACCACGGCGTAGTAATTGCCGTCCATGGCGCGGACCAGAGCGCGTATCTCCTGCGCTGCCTGGGCCGGGGTCTTGCTGCTGGAGAAGGGCAGCACCGCGTCGAAGATCAGGTTATCGTGTGTGGTGCCCCGGACCACGCGGAAGTCGTGGATGGTCAGACCGGGATCCACCTGCTTCACCAGCGCGGCCACCTGTTCCTTCAGTGCGGTGACGGAGCCGTCGGTGACGATGGGGTCCATGTGGATGACGGCGTGGCAGTGGAGCTTCTCCATCAGTTCCTTTTCAATATTGTCGATCACATCGTGCATGGCCATGATGTCCCCGTGGGCGGGGACCTCCGCGTGGAGGGTGATCATCAGACGGCCGGGGCCGTAGTCGTGGACCACCAGATCGTGTACGCCCAGCACTGTGTCGTTGGAGAGGACGATATCCCGTATCTGCTGCACCAGCGCCGGGTCGGGCGCCTGCCCCAGCAGGGGGGACAGGGTCTCTTTTGCGGCCTTGTAGGCGGAGAACAGGATGAACAGCGCCACCACCAGGCCCACATAGCCGTCCACCGCCAGACCGGTCCATTTGCCGATGAGCATGGCAAGGAGCACCGCCAGGGTGGAGACGGTGTCGGAAAGGCTGTCCGTGGCGGTGGCCTCCATGGCGGCGGACTTGATCTTCCGGCCGACGGCCCGGTTGTACAGCCACATATAGACCTTCACGCACACGGAGGCGGCCATGATGGCGATAGCCATCAGGGAAAAGGTGACGGCCTCCGGATGGAGGATCTTGTCAAAGGAGGACTTGGCCAGCTCCACGCCCATCAGCAGGATCAGGCCCGCTACGATCAGGCCGGATATGTACTCGATGCGGCCGTGGCCAAAGGGGTGGTCGGTGTCCGGCTTTTTGCCTGCCAGACGGAAGCCCAGCAGCGTCACCGCCGAGGAGCCGGCGTCGGACAGGTTGTTGAAGGCGTCCGCCGTGACGGCGATGGAACCGGACAGCTGTCCGGCAAAGAATTTGCCGATGAACAGCAGAATATTCAGTGCGATGCCCACAGCGCCGCACAGGGTGCCGTAGGCGCGGCGGACGGCGGGGGAGGACACATTGTCCCGGTCAGGAATGAACCAGCGGCTCAGCAATCGTATCATAGCAGTCGTCTCCTTTCGGCGGGTAGACCCGGCGCTTTGTCAGCCAATAGCACAGAGGGATGGCGTACAGCAGTATCTCGTAGGGGATGGCGGACATGTCCGCGCCCAGCATGGCCAGCGGGATGGACACGGAGATGTTCCAGGGGATCAGCGGCGGGAGGACGATGCCGGAGTTCTCGATGTCAAGGGCCATCTCGCCCCTGCCGTGGCCGCGCTTGGTGTAGTCGTCCTCCAGCAGCTGGTTGCACACCACCGCGCAGGTGGACTGGTTGCAGAACACCATGCTGCACACCACGGAGATCGCCGCGCAGGCGGGGAACCGCCCGGCTCTCCGGGCCAGGCGCTGGGCCAGATGCGCCGCGCCGTTCAGCACGCCCATGCCGCCCAGCAGCCCGGCGTACAGCCCGGCGCTGACGGCCATGATGGTGGCCGAGACCATGGACATCATGCCGCCGCCGGAGAGCACGTCGTGCAGCGCGCCGGGGGCGGGGAGGTAGCCCAGCACCGCATCCCGCAGGGTGGGCAGCAGAGCGCGGCCCTGGGCGAACACCGTCACCAGCAGCGCCGTCAGCGCACTGACGGCCATGGTGGGCCGGATGGGGACCTTGCACAGCGGCAGGATCAGGATCAGCAGCGCCGGGATGGCCGTCCACCAGCTGAGGCTGAAGGTGCCGGACAGCTGGTCCAGCACACCGCTGTCCACCATGGCCAGCGGGTGCGTTACGGACAGGGCGGCGTAGGCCGCGAGGCTGACCAGATAGGGCAGCCAGCCGGTGCGGTGCATCATGTGCAGGTTGTCATAGAGCTTGGTATCGGTGGCGGCGGCCACCAGCGTGGCGCTGGAGGAGGCCGGCGAGCAGCGGTCGCCGAAGTAGGCGCCGGCCACGATGGTCCCCGCCGTGATGGCCACGCTGACGCCGCCGGAGCGGGCCAAGGCCATCAGGATCACGCCCAAGGTGCCCACCACGCCGAAGGACGTGCCCAGGGCGTAGGAGATGAAGCTGGTCAGCAGGAACGTCACCAGCAGGAACAGCTGCGGCGTGATGATGCGCAGCCCGTGATAGATGAAGAAGGCGATGGTCCCGGCGCTGCGCCACAGGGCGGTGATGGCGCCGATGAGCATGTAGATCACGATCACGCAGCACATTTTGCGGCCCTGATCCCAGGCGGCGTCCCACATGGCCTGCACGGTCATCCCGCGGCGCAGGCCCAGGGCGGCGAAGGTTGCTATGCCCACCCATATCGCAAGGATCAGGGACTGGCCCAAAAGGATGCAGAGACCCACTGCGGCCAGAAACAGCAGAAAACAGAAGACAGCGCCCATGTTACCTCCCCGGGATGGTCAGCGTCATGCGGCAGCACAGATCATCCAGGTCGCTGTCGGTGGCGGCGGGAAGGCGCAGGCGTCCCCCGCATTTGGCACAGGTCAGGTCCACCGCGCCGCGGCGGACCTGCATGGTATATTCGTGGCTGCCGCAGGCGCAGGCGATACCGCCCCGGGCGGCGATATCCTTCAGCTCGGACAGCACCTCATACATGATGACGTTGTCGGTGAAGGCCTCATCGGGGGACGCTTTTTCCTTGGCCACCCGCAGGGCCAGACCCTCCATGGCCTTTCGCACCTGGGTCTCCTCACCGATGTAGCAGCATAGCTCCTGCTTTACCGGACAGGCCAGGCCGATGCCCCGGCCGTGCAGCACCGCGCCGGCGTCGCACTCCGCCTGGTGGTGCCCTCCGCACACGCCGCAGGGCACCTGAAGCCGGAAGCGCAGGCCGTCCGTTTCAGCGGTCAGAGCTTCTTTGCCGCATTCGCATTCCATCCGCACCGCGGCGGCGTTCAGGGCGAAAACGCTGCGGCTGTGCAGCACGGCCTTGCCGCAGGCCGGACAGATATATCCAAAGCTACGCATTTCTTCCATGACATACGCTCCTTTGTCAACCAAAAGTCACAACAAGTTCCTGTATTATATACCATTTATTCGCTGTTTTCCAGTATTGCGGGAAAAAGAGTTTTACATTATAATGGCGCCGTTATCCCACGCTTCAAAGGATGTGATACCGTGCAGAACAGGAGCTTTGCCGCGGCGGTGAAGGCGGCGTTTCCCTATACCATCCCCATTATGACCGGCTATCTGGCCGTAGGCATGGCCTACGGCGTGCTGATGGCCTCCAAGGGTTACGGCTTCCTGTGGGCCGGCTTTGTCAGTGCCTTTGCCTTCTGCGGCAGTATGCAGTATGTGGCGATCACGCTGCTGACAACGGCCTTTGATCCACTGCAGGCCTTTGTGCTGAGCCTGATGGTCAACGCCCGGCACCTGTTTTTCTCGCTGGCGCTGCTGCCCAAGTACCGGGGACTGGGCAGGCTGCGGTATTTTATGATCTATACCCTCAGTGACGAGAACTTTTCCCTCTCCTCCTCGGTGGAGCCGCCGGAGGACACGGACCCCACGCTGTTCTACTTTGCCATGAGCTTCCTGACCTGGCTGTACTGGGTGGCGTTCTCCATGCTGGGTGGCCTGCTGGGCGGGCTGATCACCTTTGACATCACCGGCATCGACTTTGCCCTGACGGCGCTGTTCGTGGTGCTGTTCATCGAGCAGATCGTCAAGAAAGAGAACCGTGCCCCCGGCGCTGCCGGTCTGGTGTGCGCTGTGGCGGGTCTGGCCGTTTTCGGCGCGGACAACATGGTCATCCCGGCCATGGTGCTGACCCTGGCGGTCCTGCTGCTGGGAAGGAGGAAGCTATGCGCTTAGACACGATACATTCCCTGATCATCGTGGCGATGGTGGCGCTGGCCACCCAGATCACCCGATGGACGCCGTTCCTGCTGTTCTCTGGGGACAAGAAGCTGCCGAAGGTGGTGGAGGACCTGGGCAGGCTGCTGCCGCCGGCCATGATGGGCCTGCTGGTGGTGTACAGCCTGCGGAGCATCGACCTGCTGGGCGGCAGTCACGGCATACCGGAGGCCATCGCCGTGGCGGTGACAGCCGGGCTGCACCTGTGGCGGCGGAACACGCTGCTGTCCATCCTGGCGGGCACCGCCTGCTATATGCTGCTGGTACAGCTGGTGTTTTGAAGATTTGTGAAAGCGCCGTCCCGCGGGACGGCGCTTTCATATTTTCCCGCAAACAGCGCACACTACGGTCAATGCTATGTTTGCGAGGTGCGTATCATGGATGTGAAGCGCTTGAGCCGGCAGACCTGCCGGTTTTTGCAGCCGCCGGGAGTGGTCAGCTTTGCGGCGGTGGCGGGAAAGCTGGAGGGCGAGGGGCCGCTGGGCGGCTGCTTCGACGCTGTGGGGACGGACGCCTTCTGCGGGAAAAAGACCTGGGAACAGGGCGAGGCACAGATGCAGGCGGATGCCCTGCGTCTGGCCCTGCAAAAGGGCGGGTTGGCGGCGGAGGACGTGGACTGCGCCTTCGCCGGGGATCTGCTGAACCAGAACATTGGGGCCACGTTTGCCCTGCGGGATTTCAATATTCCCTTCTACGGGGTATATGGGGCCTGCTCTACTATGGGGGAGACACTGTCGCTGGCCGCTATGGCCGTGGCCTCCGGCGCGGTCCGTATGGCGGCGGCGCAGACCTCCTCCCACTTCTGCACGGCAGAGAGGCAGTACCGGATGCCTCTGCCCTACGGCAGCCAGCGTTCTCCTACTGCCCAGTGGACGGCCACGGCGGCGGGGTGCTGCATTCTGGGGGCCCAGGCGGAGGGACCGTATATCACCCATGTGACCCGGGGACGCATCGTGGATCTGGGTGTGACGGACATGACCAACATGGGCGCGGCCATGGCACCGGCGGCCTTCGACACCCTGCAGGCAGTGTTCCGGGACACCGGCACCGTACCCGGGGACTATGACCTGATCCTCACCGGCGACCTGGGCGATGTGGGCAGCCGCATCGTGCTGGAGCTGTTCGCCCGGGAAGGCGTGACGCTGGAGAATTACACCGACTGCGGACTGGTGCTCTATGACCGGAAGAGACAGGATATGCACGCCGGCGGCAGCGGATGCGGCTGCTCTGCGGCGGTGCTCTGCGGCTATCTGCTGCCGGAGATGCGCCGGGGCCGGTGGCGGCGGGTGCTGTTCGCCCCCACCGGGGCGCTGCTGAGCCCCACCAGTTCATTTCAAGGGGAGAGCATACCGGGCATCTGCCACGCGGTGGTGCTGGACCGGACGAAGGAGGATGCGTGATGGAGTATCTCAATGCCTTTCTCTGCGGCGGGCTGCTGTGCGCCGTGGGCCAGATTATTCTGGACAAGACAAGCCTGACCCCGGCCCGTATTCTGACGGGCTATGTGGTGGCAGGTGTGCTGCTGCAGGCTGTGGGTGTGTATCAGTATATCGTGGACTGGGGCGGCGCCGGGGCCACCGTGCCGCTGACGGGCTTTGGCTACTCCCTGGCGAAGGGCGTGGCCAAAGCGGTGGCGGAGGACGGCCTGCTGGGGGTGCTCACCGGCGGACTGACCGCCACCTCCGGCGGAATCGCCGCGGCGGTGGTGTTTTCCTTGTTGGCGGCGCTGCTGGTGCGGCCCAAAGAAAAACGTTGACAAATACCCGGTGGGGGTATATAATGCGACCGTGATCAAAAATACCCCCAGGAGGTATATGACTGTGGAAAATACTTGTTGCTGCTGCCAGGGAAAGACCAAGCACCGCACGCCGGAGGAGCAGAAAAAACTCCTGAACCGCCTGTGCCGCATTGAAGGGCAGGTGCGGGGCCTGCAGGAGATGCTGCAGAAGGACGCCTACTGTCCCGACATTCTGATACAGGTATCCGCCGTGGGCGCGGCACTGAACAGCTTTAGTAAAGAGCTGCTGGCTACCCACATCCGCACCTGCGTGGCGGATGGTATCCGACAGGGGGACGACGAGGTCATCGACGAACTGGTGACCACGCTGCAAAAGCTGATGAAATAAGGAGATGACAGTATGACAGAGAAATTCGTCATCACCGGCATGACCTGCGCCGCCTGCGCCGCCCATGTGGAAAGGGCCGCGGCTTCGGTGCCCGGCGTACACAGCGCGTCGGTAAATCTGATGCTGGGCTCCCTGGTGTGCGACAGGGACGAAAATGTGGATCCCGCCGCCATTGTGGCTGCCGTGACGGCGGCGGGCTACGGCGCGGCGCCGGAGAGCGAGGCCCGGCGGGACCTGCACGCGGAGCAGGACGCGGCGGTAAAGGCCATGGGCCGCCGGCTGCTGTGGTCGGTGGTGTGTCTGGTGCCGCTGTTTTACTTGAGCATGGGGCACATGATGGGGCTGCCGGTGCCCATGTTCATGCACACACAGCCCCTGCTGTCGGCCTTTGTGCTGCTGGCGCTGACGGTGCCCATACTGATTTTGAACCGCAGTTATTTCACCGTGGGCTTCTCCCGGCTGTTCAAGGGTGCGCCCAATATGGACTCGCTGGTGGCGCTGGGCGCGGCGGCGGGGCTGGTGTACAGCCTGATCGAGATGGGTCTGCTGGCGGCGGGAAAGGTCACGGGTATGCCGGACCTGTACTTCGAGTCGGCGGGCATGATATTGGCGCTGGTGACGGTAGGTAAGTACCTGGAGGAGCGCTCCAAGGGCAAGACGACCGGGGCCATCACCGCCCTGCTGGCGCTGGCGCCGGAGTCCGCCGTGGTGCGCCGGGACGGCAAGGAGGTCACCGTCCCCACCGAGGACATCAAGGCCGGCGAGACGGTCATCGTCCGGCAGGGGGGGCGTATCCCCGTGGACGGCACCGTGACGGCGGGCAGCGGCACCGTGGACGAGTCCGCCCTTACCGGCGAGAGTATGCCGGTGGAGAAGACTGTGGGCGGCAAGGCGGTGTCCGCCACCATCCTCACCGGCGGCTATCTGGAGCTGACGGCGGACCGGGTAGGTGCGGATACCACTCTGTCCCAGATCATTCAGCTGATGGAGCAGGCCGCCAGCGGCAAGGCACCTATCAGCCGTCTGGCGGATAAGATCAGTGCCGTGTTTGTGCCGGTGGTCATTTCCATCGCGCTGCTGGCGGCTATCCTGTGGGCCGCGGTGGGCGGCATGGGTGTGCGCTTCTGCCTGTCCATCGCCATCGCCGTGCTGGTGATCTCCTGCCCCTGCGCTCTGGGCCTGGCCACGCCGGTGGCCATCACTGTGGCTACGGGCAAGGCGGCGGAGCAGGGTATTCTGGTAAAGTCCGCTGCCAGCCTGGAACTGATGGGCCGGGTGGATACGGTGGTGCTGGACAAGACCGGTACCGTCACCGAGGGTAAGCCCCGGGTGACGGATCTGCTGTGCGCCGGCGGCATGACCGAGGATACGCTGCTGTCCGCCGCCGCGTCGCTGGAAAAGCCTTCCGAGCATCCGCTGGCCGGGGCCATTGTGGCCGAGGCGGAAAAGCGCGGTTTGGTCCTGCGGCCGGTGTCCGGGTTTGCCGCTGTGGCCGGCGGAGGCGTCACTGCCCGGGCGGAGGGTATCGTGCTGCTGGCGGGCAACGAGGCGTTTATGGAGACGTCCGGCGTGGCCGTCAGCGAGGAGATGAAGTCCGGCGCGGCCAGACTGGCGGAGGACGGTAAAACGCCGCTGTTTATCGCCGCAGGTACATCGCTGCTGGGGGTCATCGCTGTGGCGGACGTGGTCAAGGCGGACAGCGCCGCCGCCATTGCCGCCCTGCGGGAGATGGGCTGCGACGTGGTGCTGCTCACCGGTGACAACCAGCGCACGGCGGACGCCATCGCCCGGCAGGTGGGCGTCAGCCGGGTCATCGCCCAGGTGCTGCCACAGGATAAGGCCCGGGTGGTGCAGGAATTGCAGGCCGAGGGCAAGAAGGTAGCCATGGTGGGCGACGGCATCAACGACGCCCCTGCACTGGTGACGGCGGATGTGGGCCTGGCCATCGGCGCGGGCACAGATGTGGCCATCGAGTCGGCGGACATCGTGCTGATGAAGAGCAGCCTTATGGATATCGCCGACGCGGCGGCCCTGTCCCGGGCTACCCTGCGGAACATCCGTCAGAACCTGTTTTGGGCGTTCTTCTATAATTCTGTGGGCATCCCGGTGGCGGCGGGTGTGCTGTACCCGGCTTTTGGGATCACCCTGAACCCCATGATCGCCGCCGCGGCCATGAGCCTGAGCAGCGTGTGCGTGGTCAGCAACGCCCTGCGTCTGCGGGGCTGGAGGGGCCGCAGACGGGAGGGAACGCCGACTGCAAAAGAGCCACAGCTGGTGCAAAATATAAATAATAACGAAAGCAGTAAGGAGGATACCGCTATGAAAAAGACCATCACTATCAAGGGCATGATGTGTGCCCACTGCGTCTCCCACGTGGAGAAGGCGCTGACCGCCCTGGGCGTACAGGCGGACGTGGATCTGGCGTCCGGGACCGCCGTCGTCACCGGCAACGCCAGTGACGAGACGCTGAAGAAGGCTGTCACCGACGCCGGTTACGAGGTCGTGGAGATCAAGTGATGAAAAAAGAGCACCCCCGCAAGGGGGTGCTCTTTTTTATGCGCTTTTACGCGGCACCGTCAGTCTCGGTTTCCTCGACAACGGGAGCGGTCTGCGCGGCGGTGCGGGTGACGCTGTCGGCGGTGAGGATGGTACTCTCGCCCTCAGCGTACCGAATGGCGACGCTGTCGCCTACATTGAAGATGACCGCCTCCGGCTGCTGCGCGGCGGAGATGACGTAGTAGTGCTCGTCACCGGTCAGGTGCAGGTAGTAGAGGGTATTGCCGTCCACCACGGCGGAGCGGATATCCTCCAGCACACCGATGACTTCGTTCTGGCCCGTCAGGGGCAGGTCGGCGTCATCGGCGGATACCAGACCCTTCTCCGCCAGGATGCGGCGGTAGTTGGCCTCGCACGAGGCCACCGTGTCGCCGGTGGCCACGATCTGGTACTGGCTGACGTTGACCATGGCGTACATCTTCACCAGCTCGGCGGCGTCCTTCAGCGCCATGAAATACGTGGGCTGGTCGGAGATATTCAGCAGCAGGGGGAAGGTGGCGGTGTATTTCATCTGCTGTACCTGCCCCTGGGCGCTGTCCATGGCGGAGTACTCCTTGGCGCCGGCCACCAGATAGAACCGCGTCTCCTTGGTGCGCTGGTTGGAGAGAATGAAGCCAATGTTGGACTCGTCGGACACCACGGAGGTGACACCGGTGTACATGTACACGTCGTCACCGATGGCGATGTAGTTGTAGCCCTCGGTGGTGACGGTCACGTCCCGCTGGCCGAACAGGGAATTGATGAAGCCGTTGACATACGCGCCGTGGTAGTCGTACTGCTGCATGATCAGCTCGGCGGTGTAGACGTGATCCACCCAGTTGGGCACGTCGCCGGTCTTGTAGTAGGCGCTCTCGCCGGTGACGGCGTTCACCAGCACGGCACCGATGATATCACGGCCGCCGAACAGGCCGATGGTGTGGCTGACCCGGGGGCAGACCCACCAGGGGTCGCCGTTCTCGTCGATCTCGAAGGCCGGCTCGTCGAACATATAGGTGGGGTAGTGGAAGCGCAGATGGCGGTACAGATTGCGGCTGAAGTGCTCGGCGGTGGTGTAGTGGATACCCTCGTCCAGACGGATGACCTCCACGTTCTGAGTCACCATGTCGATAAGCAGATAGGCGGGCAGGCCGTCGGCGCGGTTGTTCAGCCACTTGATGATATCGCCGTAGCGCAGGGGCGTGACGCGGACAGGGCGGCCCTGGTAGTTGATCTGGGTATAGTCATCGGCCACCTCGAACTGGGAGACCATGTCCGCCAGCTCGCCCAGCTTGCGGTTGCCCAGCTTTGTGGCGGAGTTGGCGTCCAGCATGGGGATCTGGTCATAGCTGATCTCCTCCACTTCGGCGGCAAAGTCGCCGTCGGTAACGGTCAGCAGGTCGCGGTAGTCCCCGGCGCGGAACAGCTGCCAGCCGATCACCGCGCCCACCAGCGCCGTGGCGATCAGCGCGGCGGCCGCGATGAGGGGCACGGTGCACTGTTTTTTCAAAAAGGTGAAGTAGCCCTTGGCACCGGTGCCCTGAAAACCGGAGGTCAGTATGGCACAGCCGCCGTACACGGCGCACACCAGCAGCACGAAGACGTAGAAATCCTCGCTCTTGAGACTGATAGGCGGCAGAACGATATAGAAATACACCGCGGCGAACACCAATGTGACGGCGATGTTCAGCAGCGTGCGGCCCAGGGGCGTGCCCACGGCTTTGCGTTCCTTTTTCGGGCGGGGCTGGCGGCCGAAGCCCTGAAAGTTGGGGTCGTTCCAATTTGTATTCTTCATAGACGGTTCCTTTCTCTGTTGATATGCCTGTTGGTACTATTATAACCGATGCATCTTCGTTTGTATAGCAACTTCAGGTTGCAAACGGCAAAATTGCCGCAGAGAGATGCATTTGGCTGTTCACAAAATGTTTACAATTAAAGTCAAAGAAAGTCAAATTACCCTATTGACAAAGTAGGAAGGACGGTGTAATATATGCTCAAGGTCAAAGAAAGACAAAGTCAAATGAGCCGAACTTGACCGAGAGATGCAAACGAAAGGCGGCGAGGATTTGGGTATTTCCGATATTATCGCTGGATTTATCCAGCAGGAGTTAGACCAGGCGGGCGGTGCACTGGAGCTGCAGCGAGCCGACCTGGCGCAGCGGTTCAACTGCGTGCCCAGCCAGATCAACTACGTGATGTCCACCCGGTTCTCGCCGGAGCATGGCTACATCGTGGAGTCCCGGCGGGGCGGCGGCGGCTACATCCGCATCACGCGGGTGCAGGTGGACCGCCAGACGCTGCTGATGCACGTTATCAACAGCATCGGCGACAGGCTGGACGCGGCCAGCGCACGGGCGATCGCCCAGAACCTGGTCCAGTCCGAGGCCATCAGCCGGGAGCTGGGACAGGCGTTGCTGTCCGCCACCGGCAGCCGGGCTCTGCAGAGTGCCTCTCCGGAGAACCGCGACGCGCTGCGCGCCGATATATTCAAGCAAATTCTGATCCATTCCGTCTGACGGCGGAGCAAGGAGGTTATGATTATGAAATGTGATCGCTGCGGTAAGAACGAGGCTACGTTCTACTATAAGAGCAATATCAACGGCAGAGTGACCGAGACGCACCTCTGCCCCGACTGTGCCCGGGCCATGGGCTATGCCGGTTCCATGTCCGGCCGCATGAGCAGCTGGTTCAACGATGACTGGTTCGACCGTCCGTTCCGCATGCTGGAGCCGTTCTTCGGCGGCTTTGGCAGCCGGATGCTGACGGAGTTCCCCCAGCCGGTAGACGTGCTGGAGCAGGCGCAGAGCGCCGACCCGGAGAGCAGCGCCGCCGAGGAGCTGCTGCCGAAGGACGAGGCTATGTCTCTGGCGCTGGAGCGTAGGCGCAACGCGCTGGAGACGCAGCTGCACAACGCGGTGGCGGAGGAGCGTTATGAGGACGCCGCCCGCCTGCGTGATGAGCTGAAGGCTCTGGGCGGCAAGGCGTCCTGACGCCGTTCCGCTATGTTAAAATAACAAATCGAAAGGAAGTGTTCCTTTATGTCTGAGAATAAATTTACCCCCCGTGCAGAGGAAGTTCTGCGTTTGAGCCAGGAGGCTGCCGAGGACCTGGGCCACGGCTATGTTGGCTCCGAGCATCTGCTGCTGGGCCTGATCCGTGAGGAGGAGGGCATTGCCCACCGCGTACTCAGCGAGTTCGGCGTCACCGATGAAATGGTCTGCTCCGTGCTGCAGCGCAGCGTGGGCAAGGGCGTTTCCGGCGCCGCGCCCAGTCAGGGCCTGACGCCCCGCGCCAAGAGCGTGGTGGAGCTGGCTGTGTCCGAGGCGTCCCGCATGGGAAGCAGCGCCATCGGCACCGCCCATCTGCTGATGGGCTTGCTCCGTGAGGGCGGCAACATGGGCCTGCGTATCCTGCGTACCGTGGGCGTGGACCCCAATAAGATGTACAGCGCTGTGCTGAAGAAGCTCAACGATATGCCCCGGGCTGCCGCTGGCGGCGCCTCCGCCCCTAACCGCGAGGCGGACAAGAAGAACAAGACGCTGGCCGAGTACACCCGCGATCTGACCGAGGCCGCCCGCAGCGGCAAGCTGGACCCCGTTATCGGCCGCGATACCGAGATACAGCGGGTCATCCAGATTTTGTCCCGCCGCAGTAAGAACAACCCTGTGCTCATCGGCGAGCCCGGCGTAGGCAAGACTGCCATCGCCGAGGGCCTGGCCGAGCGCATTGCCGCCGGCGATGTGCCCGAGGAGCTGCTGGACAAGCGCATCCTGTCGCTGGACCTCAGCGGCATGGTGGCCGGAACCAAGTACCGCGGCGAGTTCGAGGAGCGCATCAAGAACACCCTGAATGAGGTGAAGAAGGACGGCAACGTCATCCTGTTCATCGACGAGCTGCACACCATCGTGGGCGCAGGCTCCGCCGAGGGCGCCGTGGACGCCGCCAACATTCTGAAGCCCGCCCTGAGCCGCGGCGAGATCCGCGTTATCGGCGCCACCACCCTGAACGAGTACCGCAAGTACATCGAGAAGGATGCCGCACTGGAGCGCCGCTTCCAGCCCGTCACCGTGGGCGAGCCTACCCCCGAGGCCACGCTGGAGATCCTGAAGGGCCTGCGCGACCGCTATGAGGCGCACCACAAGCTGACCATCACCGATGAGGCGCTGGATGCCGCAGTGCAGCTGTCCAAGCGGTACATCGGCGATCGGTTCCTGCCGGATAAGGCTATCGACCTGATGGACGAGGCCGCTTCGCAGGTCCGCATGACCGCCGAGAGTTCCTCTCCGGACCTGAAGGCCCTGGAGGAGAAGATCACCGCCCTGCACCGGGAGAAGAACGATGCCATCGCCGCCCAGGACTTCGAGAAGGCCGCGCAGCTGCGCGATATCGAGAAGGACTACCAGGAGCAGGTGGACATCGAGCGCGACAAGTGGCGCAAGAGCCTGTCCCAGAATCGGGGCACCGTCACCGCGGACGACATCGCCAAGGTGGTGGCCGGCTGGACCGGCATTCCCGTCACCCGCCTGACCGAGGATGAGTCCATGCGCCTGCTGAAGCTGGAGGAGAAGCTCCACCAGCGTGTGGTGGGTCAGGACGATGCCGTGACCGCCGTGGCCAAGGCTATTCGCCGCAGCCGTGTGGGTCTGAAGGACCCCAAGCGGCCCATCGGCTCCTTCCTGTTCCTGGGCCCCACCGGCGTGGGCAAGACCGAGCTGTGCAAGACCCTGGCGGAGTCCATGTTCGGTGATGAGAACGCCATGGTGCGTATCGATATGTCCGAGTACATGGAGAAGCACACGGTGTCTCGCCTGATCGGCTCGCCTCCCGGCTATGTGGGCCACGAGGAGGGCGGCCAGCTCACCGAGAAGGTGCGCCGTAAGCCCTATTCCGTGGTGCTGTTCGATGAGATCGAGAAGGCCCATGAGGATGTGTGGAACATCCTGCTGCAGATCCTGGAGGACGGCGTCGTCACCGATTCCCAGGGCCGCCGGGTGGACTTCAAGAACACCGTCATCGTCATGACATCCAACGTGGGCGCCCGGAACATCACCGATGCCGCCGCCAAGCTGGGCTTTGACGGCGACGAAAAGGGCGGGAAGGAAACTGAGGAGGCTCGCTTCGCCCGTATCCGCGAGGCGGTCATGACCGACCTGAAGCACACCTTCCGCCCCGAGTTCCTGAACCGTATCGATGAGATTATCGTGTTCCGTCAGCTGACCCAGGAGAACATCGTGGAGATCGCCCGCCGTATGCTCACCGTTACCGGCAAGCGCATGGCGCAGCAGGGGATCACCCTGATCTCCGACGATGACGCCGTGGCCGAGTTGGCCCGTGACGGCTTTGATCCCCAGTACGGCGCACGTCCCCTGCGCCGCGCCATCCAGAACCAGGTGGAGGATGCCGTAGCGGAGTTGATGCTGGAGGGTAAGCTGAAGTCCGGCGATACCGCCCATGTCCGTCTACGGGACGGCAAGGTGGTCATCGACAGCGAGGCGGTTCCTGCTGAAGCTGTGTCTGCGGCGGAAGAGCCCGCCGAGACGGCCGCTGTTCCTGCGGAGAAGTAAACAAAAAGGAACGCCCTTGGGCCATTGCCCAAGGGCGTTCCTTTTTTGCCCTATTGCTTCTTCGCGCGGAGAGAAGGTTTACAGGGTGTCAAGTGCCTGCTTCAGGTCGGCGATGAGGTCCTCGGCGTTTTCCAGACCCACGGACAGACGGATCAGGCCGGCGGCGATGCCGGAGGCGGCCAGTTCCTCCTCGGTGTAGGTGGAGTGCGTCATGGAGGCGGGGTGCTCGATCAGCGTCTCGGCGTCGCCCAGAGACACAGCCACCGTCACCAGGTGCAGGGCGTTCACCAGCTTCACGCCGGCGGCACGGCCGCCCTTGACCTCGAAGGACAGCATACCGCCGAAGTCACGCATCTGGCGGCGGGCGATGTCATGGCCGGGATGGTCGATCAGGCCGGGATAGTAGACCTTCTCCACGGCGGGGTGGTCATACAGGAACTCCGCCACGGCCTTGGCGTTTGCGCAGTGCTTCTGCATACGGATCTCCAGGGTCTTCAGGCCGCGGAGGATCAGGAAGGCGCAGAAGGGATCCATCACTGCGCCGGTCATATCCTTCAGACCGAACATACGTACCTCATTGCAGAATTCGGCGGAGCCCACCACAAAGCCCGCGATCACGTCGCCGTGGCCGTTCAGGTACTTGGTGGCGGAGTGCACCACCACGTCTGCGCCCAGCTCCAGCGGCCGCTGGAGGTACGGGGAAGCGAAGGTGTTGTCGCAGATGACCTTGATGTCCTTGTTGTAGCCGTGGGCCAGTGCCGCCACGGCAGAGATGTCCGCGATCTTCAGGTTGGGGTTGGCGGGCGTCTCCAGATACACCGCGCAGGTGTTGGGCTTCAGCGCCTTGCGCACGGCATCCAGGTCGGAGGTGTCCACAAAGCTGACCTCCACGCCGTAGCGGGTCATGCCGTGGTTCAGAAGGGCGAAGGTGCAGCCGTACAGGGTGCCGTCGGCCACGATATGCTTGCCGGCGCCGGCTACGGTCCACAGCGCGGAGGAGATGGCGCCCATGCCGGAGGCGGCGGCCACGCAGGCCTCGCCGCTTTCCAGGGCAGCGACCTTGGCCTCCAGCACCGAGGTGGTGGGGTTGGACAGGCGGGTGTAGATATAGCCCGCTTCTTCACCGGCGAAGCGGCGCCCGCCCTGCTCACAGCTGTCAAATACGAAGGTGGAGGTCTGGAAAATAGGGGTGGTCAGTGCGCCGTACTGGGTGTCCTTCACGTTTCCGGCGTGAATGGCTTTTGTACCGAAGCCGCAATCCTTGTTCAGCATGGGTCGTCCTCCTTGCACTATAATGTAACAATAAAGTGTACAGGACCATACGGCCCTTTGCCATAAGGGTAACATATCTGAACCCGACGGTGGTAGCGGCAAAATGCGCCAGCTCGCCATCAATTGGAATTGTAGCTAAAACAGATAATTTCGGGATATATTTTTGTGCAGAATGCTGTATTGCGGGGAAATCGCAAAAAGTTTTAGCGGAAATTAGACATCGTGCCGAAAAATACAGCAAAATGGCGGCGGATTTTTGTCGGGGAACATGATAAATGAAACAGATAACGATGGGCGCGATTTGCGGGAAACGGTTGCCATTTCCGCCGGAATGTGGTATAAGAGAGACAGAGAGTGCGCCCGGTGTCCGCCGGGTACATGCAGCTTACAGGAGGTCATCACCATGAAGAAGATCATTGCCACCACCAATGCCCCCGCCGCCATCGGTCCCTATTCCCAGGCCATCGACTGCGGCAGCTTCCTGGTCACGTCCGGCCAGGTGCCCTTTGACCCGGCTACCGGCGAGTTCGTCCCCGGCGGCATTACCGAGCAGACCCGTCAGGTACTCACCAACATCAAGGCCATCCTTGAAGCCGCCGGTCTGACCATGGACAATGTGGTCAAGACCACCGTATTCCTACAGAGCATGGGCGACTTCGCCGCCATGAACGCGGTCTACGCTGAGTTCTTCACTGAGGGGCAGTACCCTGCCCGCAGCGCCGTGGAGGTCGGTGCGCTGCCCCGGGGCGCGCTGGTGGAGATCGAAACCATCTGCGTGAAGTAAGCAAAGATCTCCGCCGATATAAAACGGCAAAAATAAAGCGAGGAAGTCCGGCAGGGCTTCCTCGCTTTATTTTTCGTAGCGTATCAGGTCGGCGGCGGTGCAGTCCAGGGCAGAGCATATCTTTTCCAGCACGTAGCTGTCGTAGCGGACGACCTTGTTCTTATAGTAGTTGTCGATGATGGGGTAGCGGATTCCAGTGCGCTTGGCCAGCTCGTAGCGGCTGATACTGCGCCGGGTCAGTACCTCGTCCAGCGTCAGGTAGACCTTGCCCATGATACACCTCCTGAGATATTCTGCTATACATTTTATAAAGTGTATATGGGCTTGACAATTTATTCATTGGAGTATATATTTATATAAGGGTATAACGAAATATCCAAAAATTGCCAAAAATAAGAGGAGGGTATTTATGAAAAAGTTGTTGGCGACTATCCTGGCGCTGGTCATGGCCATCGGCCTCACCACCGCCGCGTGGGCGGACGGTGAGGGAACTACTGCGAATGTCGCAAAAATCGGCGAGAACGGGTATGCGACCCTGGCAGAGGCTATCACGGCGGCACAGGCGGGCGAGACCATCGTGCTGCAGGCGAATGCTGCGATAAATTCCAACACTCAGATCACGAAGGATGTGGCTATTGATCTGAACGGCAAAACCGTGACCGTGACGACTGTTGGCACTCAGAACGCTTTTGAAGTCCAGAATGGGGCTACGTTTACCATTAAGGACAGCGGGACTGGCGGAAAGCTTGACTTGGGCAAGTTTGGCATTACGCTGGTGAACTCGAAACTCAAGATCGAGGGCGGTGAGATCAAAGTGAGTCCGGCTAGCCCCGGCGCAGGTATTGCTGTGGCAGCTGTCGGAAACTCTGATGTTACCATGACTGGCGGTAAGGTAGTTGCGACGAACACGGCCTGCTTCAATGCCGGCTATTTTGGTACGCAGACTTTCAATATTTCTGGCGGTACGCTGGAGAGTAAGGGCGCTTCTACCGCATTGATGGGTATTAGCAACAATTACGGTGGCCATACGGAAATGACCATCAGCGGCGATACGCAGGTGGTGATGAAGGATGCTGCGGGCAATGCTGGCAGCTTGGTTTCCGATGCGACGGGCAACGATGTGATCAAAGTTGTTGGAGGAACCTCCGATAGTGATATTACGGCCTATACAGAAGAGACTGCGCCTGTTGTTTTGACGGGTGATGGTACGTATCACATTGGAACGACTGCGGCGAACGCGGCTGTGCGTAACGCAGCAAGCGGTGAGACTGTTACCGTTGTTAAGGGCAATGCAGCTTTGACTGAGGTTCCTGCGGGTGTGGTGGTCGTTCCCGGTGAGGGTACTACCGTGACAGTCAATGGCGTGACCGTGACCGGTGACTCCTACACCGTTCCCCAGCCGCCCCGCTACTACTACAATTCCACCACTACTACCACCGACACCAAGACGGACGGTACCAAGGGCAGCCCCAAGACCTTCGATGCCGGTATGGGCATCTATGCAGTCAGCGCTCTGCTGAGTGTCACCGGTATGGCCTGCGTGGGCAGGAAAAAGTTCTGATCTGCTCTCGACGGCGGTGTGATACCCCGGGCCGCCGAAGAAGATAAAAGGAGAGACCGGCAGGGCCGGTCTCTCTGCTTTTTTTATTCATTCCCCCGTTAGCTCCGACAGTGTGTGCTGCAGAATGTCCACGAACTGCTGGCCGTAGTCCGTCAGCGGTACGTCCCGGGGCCGTATGACCCCAAGGCGCATATCCGGCACGTCGCCGATCAGCGGCAGCGTCATCAGCCGGTCGTCGCCGTAGCCGTCCGGCAGTACGCCGCTGCCGGTGGAAACGCAGTCCGTGTGGGCCATGACATTGTAGGCCGTGGCGCGGTCGCTGACGGACACTACCCGGTCAAACTCCGCGCCGGTGCCCACTACCGCCTCCTCGGCGAAGTGGTAGTTGCTGTCCGACTGGGTAAATACCGCGTAGGGGTAGGCATACAGCTGCTCCAGCCGCACGGCGCGTTCGCCGGACAGGGGGTGGCCCTTCCGCAGAAACACCCGGGGGCGGATGTCCACCAAAGGCTGGAATGTCAGGTTCTTCTCCCGCAGGATACGGCCGATGAAATGCTCTGTCATGTCCGACACGAAGATGATGCCGAAGGCGCTGCGCCGCGCCGTCACCTCGTCGATGACCGCTGCCATCTCCATCTCCTTGAAGCTCACCTGGATATGCGGCTCGTCCAGCAGGTGCAGGAACTCCACGAATGCCTTGGCGCAGAAGGGATAGCGCTGTGATGCCACCGACAGGGATACCCGGTCGGCAGCCCGGCGCTCGCTGTAATAGCGCTCCAGCTTCCGGCTGCGCTCCACCAGCGGCGCGATCTGCGCCGTCAGCTCCCGGCCCTCCTCCGTCAGCGTCACGCCCCGGTTGGTCCGCAGAAAGATGGTCACGCCCAGCTCCCGTTCCACCTCGGCGATGGCCGCCGACAGGGCCGACTGAGACAGAAACAGGTTCCGCGCCGCCCGGTTCATGGACCCGCAGCGGTCCACCTCCAATATGTAGCTCATTTGCAGCAGTGTCATCGCGCCGCGCCCCTTTCCCGCCGTTTCTTGCCTTTACTATACCAAAAACCGCGCCCCCTGTAAATAGAATTGACAGATATACGGCCCATCGTGTATAATCGCCGGTGATATACCGTATATATTGCTCTATATAGGAGGAGTACTATGAAACGAGTTATTACCGCCCTGCTGGCGGCCTTGCTGGTCCTGTCACTGGCGGCCTGCGGCAGCGGGGTCGAGACAAAGAAGCTGGCGGGCACCTGGACGTGTACGATCGATGTGACTGACCGCATGAACGCGGCGGCGGAGCAGGCACTGGGTCTGTCCGCGGCGGACGGCGCGGCGAAGATGCCGCTGCAGCTGGTCCTCACCGTGGCCGAGGACGGCGCCTATACCCTCCGCTACGACAGCAACGCCGTCCGCACGGCGCTGGATGCCTATGCCGCGGCGCTGCACCCGGCGGCGGTGGAGAGCGTCTATGCCGCCGCGGAGGAGCAGGGCTTCTCCCGTGAGGAATACGATGCGGCCATGGAGAAGGCCGGCATCACCATGGACGATATGGTGGCGGCCATTTTCGCCGGGGTGGACGAGGAGGAGCTGCTCTCCCTGCTCACCGGCCGCAGCGCCGCGATCACCGGCTATTGCAGGGCGGAGAGCGGACAGCTGTACCTGGCGGATACCGCCGCCGAACTGGCCGAGACGGCGGACTGTCTGAGCTATACCCTTTCCGATGGGACCATGACCTGGACCGACGCGCAGGGTGAGCTCAGCAGCCAGCTGACGGAACAGGAGCAGGAGCTGCTCCGCGTGCCCCTGACTTGGACGAAGCGGGCGGAGGAGAGCAAATAAAAAAGAGCGCCCTGTGGGCGCTCTTTTCCTTTGCTTTAAAATGCCTCAAAAATCCAGTTCTGTGCGGGTGCAGACCTCCTTGATCTTGGCCTGCAGGCGTTTCAGATCCTCGAAGGTCTCCGGCTTTTTCCGGGGGTCCCGCAGCAGGGCGGCGGGGTGATACAGCGCCATCATCAGGCAGCCGTCCTTCTCGAAAAACTGACCGTGCTCCTGGCTGATCTTAAAGTCCGGGCGGATGATCTCCATGGCGCTGACGCGGCCCAGACACACAATGATCTTGGGCTGCATCAATGCCCGCTGCCGCTGGAGGTAGCCCTTGCAGGCGTCCTTCTCCGTGTTCATGGGATCCCGGTTCTCCGGCGGGCGGCACTTAACGGAGTTGGTGATATACAGGCGGCTGCGGTCCAGCCCGATCATCTTCAGCATATCGTCCAGCAGCTTGCCGCCCCGGCCCACGAAGGGCTCGCCCTGCTTGTCCTCGTTAGCGCCGGGGGCTTCGCCGATGATCATGATCTCCGCATCCTCCCGGCCTACGCCGAAGACCACGTTGGTGCGCGTTTCCGCCAGTGTACAGGCGTGACAGCGCAGACATTCCTGCCGCAGGGTTTCCCACTCGGTCATAGTCGTTTCTCCTTTATCTCTCTGCGAACGGGCTTACTTTTCCAATCTGGACAGCAGCCACGCTTCAATGTTCTTCGTAATATCCGCAGTGTATGCCTTTTCGTTGAGTATCTCATGCCGCAGGCCCGGATACAGCTTCAGTGTGCAGTCCCGCATACCGGCAGCCCGGAAGGCGTCATAGGTCTGGCGCACACCCTTGCCGCAATTGCCCACCGGGTCCTTGTCGCCGGCTACGAACAGCACCGGCATTTCCCTGTCCATCTGCCGCAGATGGCTCTGCCGCTGGTTGAAGCGTATGCCGTGCAGCATCTGGCGGAACAGGCCCACCGTGGCGTCCGCGCCGCAGAGGGGGTCGGCAATGTAGTCGTCCACGTTGTTCTCGTCGGCGGAGAGCCAGTCCACCTTCGTGCGGTTGGGGGCGAACAGCTTGTTGTAGCTGCCGAAGGCCAGCTCCGTCACCAGCTCGCTGGTGGCGTTCTCGCCGCTGACGGCGGCGATGGCATTGGCCAGCGCCAGCCCGCCGGTGATGGCTGCCTGGGGCTGCCAGCCGGTGCCCATGATGACCGCCGCCTTCACCGTGCCGGGATAGCGGATCAGGTATGTCCGGGTCAGGAAGGAGCCCATGCTGTGGCCCATGATGCACAGCGGCACATCAGGATAGCGCTGCTTCAGCCGCTGGTGCAGCACGTAGATGTCGTCCACCACCGTGTTCCAGGTGTTGCCCTGACCGAAATACACCGGCGTTCCGCCCTCCGGCAGCGACTTGCCGTGGCCTAAGTGGTCGTGTCCGGCCACAACGATGCCCTGTTCATTCAGGGCGCGGGCAAAGCCGTCGTACCGGGCGATATGCTCGGCCACGCCGTGACAGATCTGCAGTACAGCGCGGACGGCCACGCCCTCCGGCTCCCACAGCATCCCGTGGAGCTGGGTCTTGCCGTCGCTGGACAAAAACGTGAATTCACTCAAATTTGTCATGGTGTATCCGCTCCTTTCATGGTATAATTCTTATCATCATACAGTGTACCACAAAAATCCGGAAATGAAAAGAGGGTTCGCCATGTCGCAGTACATATTGGCGCTGGATCAGGGCACCACCAGCTCCCGCGCCATCGCCTTTGACCGGTCGGGGAATATCGCCGCCCTAAGCCAGCAGTCCCTGCCCCAGCACTATCCCCAGGCGGGGTGGGTGGAGCACGACCCCCTGGAGATATGGGACACCCAGCGCCGCGCCGCGGCGGAGGTCATCGCCCGGCTGCCGGAGGGCAGCGTGGCAGGTATCGGCGTCACCAACCAGCGGGAGACGACGATCCTCTGGGATAAGGCCACCGGTGAACCGGTGTACAACGCCATCGTCTGGCAGTGCCGCCGCACGGCGGAGCTGTGTGAGGAGCTGAAGCGCCGGGGGCTGGAGGAGCGCATCCGCTCGGCCACGGGGCTGCTGATCGACGCCTACTTCTCCGGCAGCAAGATCCGCTGGATACTGGACAATGTGCCCGGCGTCCGCCGCCGGGCCGAGCGGGGCGAGGTGCTGTTCGGTACCGTGGAGAGCTGGTTGATCTGGAAGCTCACCGGCCGGCATGTCACCGACTACGCCAACGCCAGCCGCACCATGCTTTTTGATATCCACCGCCTGGCCTGGGATGAGGAGCTGTGCGGCATTCTGGGGGTCCCTACGGCCATGCTGCCGCAGCCCGTGCCCAACAGCGCCGTCTACGGCACGGTGCAGCCCGGTATCCCGGGGCTGGAGTCCCTGGCGGGCGTCCCGGTCTGCGGCGCGGCGGGCGATCAGCAGTCCGCCCTGTTCGGCCAGACCTGCTTCGCTCCCGGCGAAGCCAAGAACACCTACGGCACCGGCTGCTTCACCCTGATGAACGTGGGCGAAAAGCCTGTGCGCTCCCGCGCCGGACTGTTGACCTCCGTGGCCTGGCAGGTGGACGGAAAGACCACCTATGCCCTGGAGGGCAGCGTGTTCAACGCCGGCAGCACCATCCAGTGGCTGCGGGATGAGCTGGGTATCATTTCCTCGGCGCCGGAGATCGACGTGCTGGCCGCCACAGTGCCTGACAGCGGCGGCGTGGTGGTGGTACCGGCCTTCACGGGTCTGGGTGCGCCTTACTGGGATATGTACGCCCGGGGCGCTATTCTGGGCGTCACCCGGGGCACAGGACGGGCGCACATCGCCCGGGCGGTGCTCAGCTGTATCGCTGCCCAGGTCACAGACCTGATGCTGGCCATGCGCCAGGATGCCGGCTGCGATATTGCCCTTCTGCGGGCGGACGGCGGGGCCAGCGTTTCTGATGTGCTGCTGCAAATGCAGGCGGATCTGCTGCGTATCCCTGTGGATCGGCCGGAGATGGTGGAGACCACCGCCTTCGGCGCGGCGGCGCTGGCGGGGCTGAGCTGCGGCTTCTGGCGGGATATGGACGAGATCGCCGACCTGCGCCGCAGCCAGAGGATGTTCCTGCCGGAGCGCCCGCAGGCGGACTGCGACGCCTATTACCGTCTGTGGAAACGGGCTGTTTCCCGGGCCGCTGACTGGATAGAGCATTAAGTAAACAGTGTGTAAATTTCGCCATATAGCGCTTGCAACCGCTGAAAAAACGCGCTATACTGGCGTCAACAGGAATACATGCCGTGCACTGTCCCGCGTGTGTACGCGGCGGCGGAGCCGGAAGATATGGAAAGGAGCAGTAACTATGGGTATTCTCAACGACATCAGCAAGAAGGCGCAGGAGTACGCCGGCATCGCCGTGGACAAGGCCAAGGACCTGGCCGAAGTGGCCGCGGACAAGGCCCAGACCCTCAGTGACACCGCCAAGACCAATATGGCTATTATGAACGAGCAGCGCGAGCTGGAGAAGAACTACCGCGCCATCGGCGAGTGGTTCGTGGCGGAGCACCAGAGCGACGTCCCCGACGCCGTCAAGGACGTGGTGGCTGCCGTCAACGCCAGCAAGGAGCGTATCGCCCAGCTGGAGGCCAGCAAGCCCCGGAAGGACGAGCCGGCGGTGGACGAGTCTGAGGTGACCTTCAAGGTCTGCCCCGTCTGCGGCGCCGCCAGCGACAGCAAGTTCTGCCCCCACTGCGGCGCGCCCATGGGCGAGTAAGCAGACAGGATACGCAAAAAAAGAACAGCCGTCACGGACGGCTGTTCTTTTTTCGCGCCTATTTACTGCTTTACCCACTCCAGCGAGGAG
>OLOX01000827.1_pt1 | contig 31807 bp, 35 predicted proteins | sample 1672091 | NCBI WGS metagenome assembly OLOX01 (sample SAMEA3136644, study PRJEB25190) | human gut metagenome | reverse complement strand
CGATCTAAATCACAAAATAGAGTGCACAGAAACATTGTTCCAATTGTTCCGGGGGGGAGTGATTTTAGGGCCTAATCAATTGAATATCAATCAATTAGGGCCGGAACAATAAAAATTTCATTGTTCCGGGGCCCTATTTTCCAGCATTTTATCGTAGTATTTGCAACAGAAGTATTGTATTTGTAGGGTAAACAAAAACAAACTACAATATGAAAACTATCACCTACACCAACAATCAAGGACTCGAACTCAAGATCAACAAATTCTCCTCCGGGCAGTTCAAATGGGCATTCAGCCTTACCTTCAACAACGGAGTCCACACCTTCTGCTACACCATGACGGAACTCAGGACCATCCTACTGAAAAACGGGATGACCCGGAAATGGGCAACCAATGTAAAAGACAGGTTTGACCCCCTCACGGAGGAGCACGTACTTATCAATAGGTACAGGATCCCCGGGGGATCCGAGATGGAGGTCTTCATCACCAGCCGAATCCCGTTCGTAAATATGATAGGAACCGGGTTGGACATGGGCTACATGAAACCCCAGCTCCTGGAGCATAAACTCAACCACTACGGGTTCAAACAGTTTTAATTCCCGGGACCCCAAAATAGGGGTCCCAACTTTTTTCTCATTTTTCAATCAAAAAATTTTTCACTTCAAAAAACTTTTCTTATATTTGTGATACAAACAAAAGGATAAGACAATGGCAATTACAAATTACATTGACAGCAATGGTTTAAGACTTATGGTTACTCAGCTTCCTTCGGGTGCTTTCGACCTCTATTTCAGTAACGGGATCATCTCCACCTGCTACACACAAGAGGAGCTCCAGGACTTCCTCCAGAGGAATAACTTTCAGAAATGTTAACCCTCAATCAGGTAATGGAGTTGAAAAAATAGAACACGTAGAACATAAATTCAAGCCAACTACTATGGAAAAAAAATTCAACTGGGTCCTCCCGGCAGACCCGGACCCCAAATCGGACAACTATTACAACGGAATCGTATCCAAGGAGCTGAAAGACTCCAGCAATATAGTGGAGACCCTCCTTGAGGTTATCCGCAGAGAGTCAGTCAAGAATCAGTCTGATTTTGTCAATGAAGGGATTGAGACCATCCTTGACAGGTTAGGCATTAAAAGCGACAAGCCCCTCACGAGAAAGGAGAAACTCCTGGCTTTCATCGGGTTTAAGGCTGGCTTAATGTGGGAGAGATTGGCGGAAATCCAGATAAAACCAGCTTCACCCGACCCAATCGAAATGGTCATTATGGGGATTCTTAAAAACGGAAAAAAATGCTGATTTTATCGTAGTATTTACCGCAGAAGTATTGTATTTGTAGTATAAACAAAAAACCTACACAACTATGAGAGCAATGAAATCAGTACTCATCGTCACTCGAATGGGATACATTGAGGGGGTCTTCACTTCCTTCAGAGCTTTGGCTAACTCCCGGGGAGCCACTCGAATCAACATTGAAGGCGAGTACGAGCCTTACACTGAGACTGAACTGAAAGACATTGCAGTTAACGGTCAGACCTTCACTTACTTCGGCAAGAAATGCAGAATATCAGCAAGAACCTTAAACATATAACTATTATGGAAAAGAATGAGAAATACGTAGTATTCAAATATGAAGACGGGTTCGGATTCCACTACATGAAAATTGACAAGCTTCCCGGGGAGGGGTCTACATACATGAAGCCCATCTCGTTCGGGAAGAAGATCAACCCCAACTGTACTCCGGGAGCCATCACTCAATAGCCGTTTTCGTGGGACGGAAAATCCGCCTATGTGCTCAGCTCAAAATTTGTCCCCGTGTCTGGTTGGTGGAACGACAAAGCCGAAGTTCGGGAATGGCAGGAAAGGACCCGGGCCTATAAGGCTCTCAAGGAGTTGAAGAGGAAAGGAGAGGACCTCAAGCTTGAGAAAGCCATTAAGCCTCTACGAGAAGTGTATGCCCGGGTCGACTCCAGCATGAGGAGCATATTTATTGCTCAGGTGGTCTACCCCCTCACCAAGTAAACATTCTTCATTAAAAAGATCGAAAAAATTTCAATATCAGAGGAAAATTGATTATATTTGGGATAAATAACATGGACAACACAATGACTATCAATCTCAGAGAACTAATCGAACAGAGGGGTCTAAGACTTCAAGAAGTGGCAGAATTTCTGTTCCCTGATAACCGGTTTCCCCGAGCAGCTCTCAACCGGGTCCTCAACGGAAAGACATTGCTGAACTCGGAGCAAGTCTCTCGGTTAGCAGCTTGGCTTGGAGTATCAGTCGACAACCTCTACAAAGGAGCATGGAGCTCCGAATTTAATGGAGAGACGTGTATTCTGACAAACGGAAACTACAGAGCAGAGTTATCAGTCAAAACAGGAGAGACGAAGGTGTTTCACCTCGGGTCCCTGTTTCATGAAACTGTTCTCCATGACCCGGCTATACCTCTCAGCAAGTACATTGAACTTCTGAACACCATAATCAAAAATCATCAAGCCAATGAAAGTAGAAATTAAGTTCGAGGCAAACCTCGAAGAGACTCGGGATCTCGAAATGGTCCGCAAGATCTGTCAGGTTATCGGAGCAAATCCTGTAACAGTCAAGACGACTGACGTCAAGAAACCAGCTCCTGCAAAGGACGTGAAGAAGCCAGCTCCGGCTCCGGCTCCAGTCCCCAAAAAGACTGAGGAGCCCGAACCCATGCCGATGGATGCGAACTCCTCTTTGGGTTCTGACCCCGCTGTCTCAATTCAGGACATCCGGACTCTCCTGGCAAGTAAGGTGGACAACCACCGCGAAACCATCCGGGCAAAGCTCACTGAACTGGGAGCGAGAAATGTGACGGGACTGGATGCCCGAAACTACGACGCGTTCTACGAATTCCTCAAAGACCTTGCGTAATGGGAGCCCCGGATCATTCATCTCGTAAGCACGCCATGCTTTCGGCATCAAAGGCAGACCGGTGGATCAACTGCACCCCCAGTGCCAGACTGGAGGAAAAAGTTGAGGAAACCGGTAAGCCTTCCAAGTATGCCGAAGAGGGCACTCTGGCTCACGAGATGGCAGAATGTTACCTCCGAGCGAGGTTCCGCATAACGCCTGTTGACGTTACGTCTGCTGAACTCAGGAAGCTGAAGAAGAGTGACCTCTACACTGAGGCCATGGATGAGCCCGTAATGGCTTATTGCCAGTACGTAACGGACCAATATACGGAAGCTCTACGGAAAACCAAAGACGCACTCGTTCTTCTGGAGGAGCGACTGGACTTCTCGGCTTGGGTCGAACAAGGATTCGGCACTGGAGACGCTTGCATTATCGCTGACGGGGTCATGGAGATCATAGACCTCAAGTTTGGCACTGGCGTGCCGGTTTTCGCTGAGAACAATGCTCAGCTGATGCTGTATGCTCTTGGGGCATTGTCCAAATTTGAGATGGTCTACGACATCAACATGGTAAAGTTGACTATCGTCCAGCCCCGGCAGGAGCGAATATCGTCATGGGAGATTACACCCGAAGACCTCTACAAATGGGGTGAGGAGGTAGTGAAACCCAAAGCAGCTCTCGCTTACTCCGGAGACGGTGAACTCCAAGTTGGACACTGGTGCAGGTGGTGCAGAGTCAAAGCTTTGTGCCGCAAAATGGCAGACCACAATCTTGACTTGGCCAAACACGAGTTCAAAGAGCCCGAACTCCTGACCACTGAGGAGCTCGCTCAGATTTTCGAGCAAGCCCCCATGCTCCAAGAATGGGTAAATGCTGTATCTGAGCACCTGCTCTCCAAAGCCATCTCGGGCGAGAAGATCCCGGGATATAAGGTAGTCGAAGGAAGGTCAATGCGGAAATGGACTGACGAGAATGCAGTTCAGAAAGTTCTTACCGCATGCGACTACACTCCGGAGCAGTTCCAAGTTGTCAAACTGGCTGGAATCCCGGCTATCGAGAAGCTCCTCAAAAAGGACTTCGATTCACTGGTCGGGGACCTCGTCATCAAAGCTCCTGGCAAACCCACTCTCGTCCCTGAGTCTGACAAACGTCCGGCAATGGGCATAGAACAAGCAAAACTCGATTTTTCAAATAACTAAACTCCGACAATTATGAGTGCAACAACCAAAGTAGTTACCGGCAAAGTCCGGTTCAGTTACGCCAACGTATGGGAACCCCGTGCAATGGAGGGTTCCGACCGAGCAAAATACTCGGTGTCCATTCTCATCTCGAAGACTGACTCGGCAACTCTGGCTCGGGTCAAGGAAGCCATCGACACGGCTCTCAAAGAAGGCATCGCCAAATTGGGTGGCAAGATTCCTCCCACGTGGAAGAATCCTCTCCGTGACGGGGACATCGAAAGACCGGACAACCCGGAGTATGCTGGGCACATGTTCGTCAATGCCAACTCGGACAACCGTCCTGGCATCGTGGACGTCAACCTCAACCCCATCATCGAAAAAGAGGATTTCTACTCCGGATGCTATGGCCGGGCGTCGATCAACTTCTACGTTTTCAACACCAATGGCAACAAAGGCGTTGCTTGCGGGCTGAACAACCTCCAGAAGTTGGCTGACGGAGAACGTCTCTCCGGTGGATCTTCGGCAGAGGAGGACTTCGGCCAGAACCCGTGGGACGACGACGACCTTATGTAGGTTGGTATGCTGGGTCTTACTTGGGATTAGGGGTTCGAATCCCCGCCCAGCAACAAATTTAACAATAGTCAACATGCCGAGACGCTTATATTTCGATACCGAAACATATAGCCCGGAGGACATTAAATCCACGGGCGCCTATAAATACATAGAATCGGGGGACTTTCAACTCCTTATGGTGTCTTTCGCCTTTGACACCTCTCCCGTTCAGGTGATAGATCTGGCCAAAGGAGAGGAGCTCCCCGATTACTTCGTTTCTGCTTTAACTGATCCGGGGATCGAGAAATGGGCGCATAACGCAGTATTTGAGAGACTCGTATTTAAGCGTATAGGACTACCTATCCCGATTGATCAATTGTATTGCTCAATGACCAAAGCGGCCTATTGCGGACTGCCTTTGGCTTTGGATGAACTCTCCAAAGCTTTGGTCCTCGGGGAGCACGGGAAGAAGTCGACCGGTAAAGCTTTAATCCGGTTTTTCTGCTCCCCGTGCAAGCCAACCAAGTCCAACGGGATGAGGACTCGGAACATGCCGGACGACGACCCGGGCAAGTGGAACGAGTTCAAGACGTATGCCGAATATGACGTGATTGCCGAACGCGACATCGTGGAACAGCTGGACCAATTCCCATTCCCGGAGTTCGAACGCCGGAACTACCTCGTAGACCAAAGCATCAACGACCGGGGGATCCTGATAGATCTCGACATGGCCGGGAACGCCATCTCTTTCGACGAGGTATACACGGAGGAGATGACTGACCGAATGAAGGAACTGACAGGCTTGGATAACCCGAACAGCTTGGCCCAGTTGAAGACGTGGCTTAGCACTAATTTCGGGCTCAACTTCCCTGCACTGGGAAAGCCCGAAATTCTCGAATATCTGAAAAACAATCCGGAGGCTCCCGATCCGGTCAAGGAGGTCCTCGCTGGTCGGCTTGCACTGTCCAAGACTTCAACTAAGAAGTACATTGCAATGCTCAACTGCGCTGCCAAAGACAGGAGAGCTCACGGGTTATTCCAGTTTTACGGGGCCAACAGAACAGGACGTTGGTCGAGCCGAATGATCCAGCTCCAGAACCTCCCCCAGAATCACATGAAGGACTTGGACTTCGCCAGAAGCATGGTAGAGAAAGGAGACTACGACCTTATCGAAATGTGTTACGGCAATATCCCGGATGTTTTGTCCGAGCTCATCCGAACAGCCTTCATAGCCCCGGAGGGGAAAATGTTTGCAGTAGCCGACTTTAGTGCTATTGAGGCCCGGGTCCTGTCCTGGTTAGCCCAGGAGAAATGGCGACTCGACGTCTTCAACACCCATGGCAAGATCTACGAGGCATCAGCATCACTCATGTTCGGGGTCCCCATTGAGCAGGTTACGAAAGGATCGGACCTCAGACAGCGGGGCAAGACGGCAGAATTGGCACTCGGATATGAGGGGTCGGTCAACGCAATGGAGAAGATGGACAAAGAGAAGAAGCTGTCCAAAAAGGAAATGTACTCCACCGTAGCTCTTTGGCGTCGAGCCAATCCTAAAATCGTTGAGTTTTGGGCTGAGGTGAACGAAAAGGCCATCGAGTGCGTCCAGACCAGGAAAACCAAGAAAGTAAGTTGTCTCGTCTTTGAACATGACGGGACCAATTTGACAATAGCTCTCCCAGCTGGGAGAAAATTATACTACAGAAATCCCCGGGTGAGACCCAACAGGTTCGGGCAGACTGGCATTGTCTACGACGGCATGGTCCAGTCAGTAGGATGGACTGAGGTAGAGACTTACGGGGGCAAACTGGTGGAGAACATAGTCCAGGCAATCTCCCGGGATCTTCTCGCCGAAGCAATGTACAGACTAAGCATTATGAAAGACTTCGAAATAGTAATGCATGTCCATGATGAAGCCATTGCAGAGGTAGACGAAGATCGAGCCGGGGATTGTCTGGAGACTATGTGCAGAGTTATGGGGGAGGATCTTCCTTGGCTGAACTGCTTGCCAATGGGATTGCCTCTCAAAGCAGACGGATACGTTACTAAATTTTATAAAAAAGACTAATGACATACGACGGGGAACTTGATATTGCAATTGGACTGAGTGCAAGATCAAAAGTATGGAGCAACAAGAAACTGAAATGGTCTGAATTGGTCAGTCGACTCGGGGAGGAGAATAAGACCACTGAAACATTCAAGGAATTTGTTTCTGCAAGCAAGGGGGACCAGCTCAAAATAAAAGACGTAGGTGGATATGTCGGGGGCTACCTGAGAGGAGGCAAAAGAAGTCCGGCCAATGTGGTCCACAGACAACTGATGACCCTCGACTTGGACTTTGCCCACAAAGACCTCTGGGACGACTTCACTCTCCAGTTTGACAATGCAGCTGTTCTGCACGGGACTCACAAACACTCAGATGCGTCTCCTCGGTACCGACTAATAATGCCACTGAGCAGAGAGGTCACGGCTGATGAGTATGTGGCCATAAGCCGAAAAATTGCCGGGATAATCGGGATAGACCTTTTCGACAATTCAACCTTCGAGACCAACCGACTCATGTTCTGGCCTTCTACGTCGAAGGACATGGACTACTATTTTAAGGTCCAAGACGGCCCATGGATTGATGCTGACGAGGTCCTCAACTCCTATGCCGACTGGAAAGATTCGTCACTTTGGCCCACAGCTTCGTCCCGTTTCGAAGCTGTCGACAGAGCCGTTAAGAAGCAGGAGGACCCAACCATAAAGAGGGGGCTCATAGGAGCGTTCTGTAGGACGTACTCCATACCCGAAGCAATAGAGACCTTCCTCTCCGACACCTATGTCCCGTCAGCATTGGAAGACCGATACACTTACACAAAAGGCAGCGCCTCGGCTGGTCTGATCGTGTATGAGGACAAGTTCGCTTATTCCCATCATGGAACTGACCCGTGTGAGGGTAAACTTTGCAATGCGTTTGACCTGGTCCGCATACACAAATTCGGCCACCTTGACGACAAGGTCAAGGATCCCTCGTCGAAGTTGCCAAGTGTGTCAGCAATGGAGGAGTTCGTACGCAATGACCCAGACACTAAGACAACCATTGCCAACGACCACATCAACAGTGCCAAGTACGAGTTTGCCGATCCAGAGCATGGTCGGACTCAGGAAGAAGTAGTCGAAAAGGAGGTTGACCCGGAGGCTGAGAGCGTCGAGTGGATGAAGGAGCTGGAGGTTGACACCCGAGGAGCATACCTCTCGTCGGATGCCAACCTCAACCTCATATTTGCAAACGACCCCAGACTCAAAAGACTGTTCAGACAGAACGACTTTGACGGGAAGAGGTACGTTTTCGGGAATCTCCCGTGGCGTCGGGTTGTTAAGCCGGAGCCGGTCAAGAACGTAGACTACTCCGGGGTCCGGAACTATTTGGGTTGCGTATATGGAATAACGTCCTCGCTAAAGATCGACGATGCCATGGCTCTGGAATTTGAACGCAACCACTTCCACCCGATTCTGGACTACCTCAATGACCTCAAATGGGACGGGATCCAACGGGTAGACAAACTCCTGATTGACTACATGGGGGCTGACGACAATATCTACTCTCGCGAAGCCATCCGCAAGATGCTGGTTGGAGCAGTTGCCCGAGTTATGAACCCCGGGGTCAAATTCGACCTTGTGCTTATGCTCGTAGGACCTCAAGGATCCGGCAAAAGTACGTTCATCAAAAAATTGGGAAAATCCTGGTTTAGCGATACATTCCTGACAGTCCAAGGAAAGGAGGCTCTCGAGCAGATCCAGGGGGCATGGCTTATTGAAATAGCTGAGCTCTCAGGTCTCCGCAAAGCGGAGGTTGAGTCAGTGAAGCATTTCATATCTAAGTCCGAAGACTCATTCCGACCAGCGTATGCCAGAACTTCTGAGATATACCCCCGGCAATGCGTCTTTTTCGGCACCACCAACGACAGCGAATTCCTGAGAGATCCCACTGGCAACAGACGCTTCATGCCGGTGGACGTGGTCCCCAACAATGCCAAAAAAGACGTATTCATGGAACTGGACGACGAGATAGACCAGATATGGGCTGAGGCAGTTGTCCTGTACAAATCCAAGGAAAAACTCTATTTGAGCCATGAAGCAGAAAAAATAGCCAAAAATGAGCAAAGCTCGCACAGCGAGTCGGATGAACGGAAAGGCATCATTGAGGCGTACTTGGAACGTCAACTCCCGGACAACTGGGACTCAATGGACCTCTACCAGAGAAGAGACTTCCTGGCCGATGAACTAAACCCCAAAGGCACTACCCCCCGAGACTACGTGTGTGTTGCTGAGATATGGTGCGAATGTCTCGGGCGGAACAGAGAGGACATGGACCGGTATAGGACCCGAGAAATAAATGACTTGTTGAAGAGCATGCCAGAATGGGAGCCGTGCAAGGCCAGTAAAAGATTCCCCATCTATGGAAAGCAAAAGTATTATGTGCGAAAAATCGACTGAGAAACGACTCGTCACTGAGGTGGAGAGAGTTGGTGGCTGGTGTTTGAAACTCCCCGCAATTCACAATGCTGGCCTCCCTGACCGGCTCTGTCTGTTCCCCGGTGGCGAAGTCGTTTTCGTTGAGCTGAAAGCATTCGGTAAAAAGCCCCGAAAAATACAGACATTAATGCACCAGAAACTGAAAGCAATGGGCTTTCGAGTAGAGGTAATAGACACGACCATGGGTTGTAAAATGTTAGCATTGGAATATGACCGAAAATGATCTCCATCAATACCAGCTACAAGCTGTTGAACACATAATAAGCCACACGCACTGTGCTTTGTTCCTGGACATGGGATTGGGTAAAACAGTGTCTACTTTGACAGCCATCAACGAGCTCATGTTTAAAGAGGTCGAGGTCCGACGAGTATTAGTCATAGCTCCCAAAAGAGTAGCCGAATCAGTCTGGACACAGGAGGTCGAGAAATGGGACCATTTGAAGCACATTAAAGTGTCTCGCATCATTGGAACAGAACGTCAACGTCGTGAGGCTCTTGCCAAGAAGGCAGACGTATACACCATCGGAAGAGACAACGTGGCTTGGCTATGCGGGCTCTACGGGGGATCTTGCTTACCATTCGACATGGTGGTCATCGACGAGCTCAGCAGTTTCAAGAACCCCGAGTCAATCAGATTCAAAGCTCTTAAGCACGTTCAGGCTTCACTCTCCCGAGTAGTAGGTTTGACTGGTACCCCGGCACCCAACGGTCTTATGGACCTTTGGGCCCAAATGTACCTCCTGGACCGGGGAGAGCGCTTGGGCAAATACATATCACACTATCGTGACAACTACTTTAAGCCAGGACGTAGAAACGGGCATATTGTATATTCGTACGACATATCCAAAGAGAATCAGGAGCGCATATACTCAAAGATAGGGGACATCTGCATGAGCATGAAAGCTAAGGACTACCTCGATCTCCCCGAGCGCATCGACAACATAGTGGAGATCCAGATGCCCCCGGAAATCCAAAAAGCTTATGACTCCTTCGAGGAGGAACAAGTTCTCAGCATGATTGATCAGCTCGGGAACGCCGTAGAGATACCAGCTGTCAATGCAGCAGCTTTGTCCACGAAGCTCCTCCAGTTTGCCAATGGAGCAGTGTACGATGAACAGAGAGTGACCCATGAGGTGCACACGTTGAAGATCGAAGCCACGAAGGAACTCATTGAGGACGCCGGGGGACAGTCAGTCCTCATAGGTTGGACCTTCCAGCATGACAGAGACCGGCTCATGAAGGCTCTCGCCAAGTATAAGCCCCGGGAACTCAAAACGGAGAAGGACATCGTTGACTGGAATGCTGGCAGAATTCAGGTTCTTTTGATGCACCCGGCTTCCGGGGGTCACGGGCTCAACCTCCAAGCCGGAGGGCACCGCATCATCTGGTTTGGGCAGACCTATTCTCTCGAGCTGGAGCAACAATTCAATGCTCGGCTTGACCGACAAGGACAGAAGGAGGTCGTGATAGTCAATAAACTGGTATGCTCGAAGACAGTGGACCAGGACGTCATAAGAGCCCAGAAAGCGAAGACCCGGGGACAGGATGCTCTCATGGAAGCTGTAAAAGCGAGGGTCGAAAAATATATGAAAAAATATCGCAAAACATCGTAGTATTTGTAGCAGAAGTATTACATTTGTGATACAAACAAAACGATAATACTATGAACTACGGGAACAAACATCGAATCGAAAGTCTGGCAAAAGCTGCTTGTCCCAACAACAAAAAAGTCTCGGTCATATTCCGAAGCAAAGAGAACAAGTTATCCGACCGGCCCAACGCTTTCATAGTAACTATCGGGAAGAAGGGCTACACCTCAGTTAGACAGTCGAACTACTGGGCAGTAGACACAGTCAACTCCTGCAAAGACTACTCCGACCAGGAGCTCGCCCAGATATTGAACACGATGACCAAAGACCTCGAGTCCCTCCGATTCTTCGGCTATCAGGATGCTAAATTCGTAAATTACAAAGGTGAAGAAGTAGAGGCTTAGCCTCTACTTTTCCCCGTTTTATCGTATATTTATACTACAGACAAAAGGACAATGAAACGATATTACTACGAACTAATGGGCGAGGATTACAACAGCTACGAAGCAGCTATCCCCGACGGAAGAATCAAAGCCAGAGCCATTGCTCAAGCAAAGCGAGCAATGAGGGACTTGGGGATCCGAAGGGCTCTACTGGTAGTCAATAGCATGAGGACCTCCAACATATTGGACATAATCACAGTCGAATTGGATTGAAATAATTTCAATTTTTCTGGTGAAAAATTTTTTAATTGGATATTTTTTTCTTACTTTTACACTACACTTAACAACTAAACACTATGGAAAAGTTTATCGAAAAGTACAAGAGCTACAGCTCGAAAGTTCTTCAAAAGTTGGCCAAGGTCAAGACCGGTGACGAGCTTGACGCCATCGAATCCATCCTCGCATCGAGAGGAGCATCTCAGGAACATCCGGCAGAGGAGGGCGCTGTCTACAACGCTACCGAAACGGAAGAGTACAAAGCCGAGAACGGCATCAAGGAGAACGACGAGGTCGCCGAGGAGAAGCCGAAGAAGGCTCGCAAGACCAAGACCCAGAAGGAGTCCAAGGAACCTTGCCCGCTGAAAAAGGAGGTATCGGCAGAGGAGGCCCAAGCCAAACTCGAGAAGGCCAAAGTCAACATCGGTCGCTTCTGCAAGTTCATCTGCACGAAGACCAAGGAGCAGACCGACGGCATCATCATCGGAGCTCGTCTCGACCCCCGCAACAACTTCATCCAGTACCGCATCAAGACCAACGACGGTCACGTCTGGGGCAAGGGCATCGACTCGAAGGACCTGGAGCTCGGCGAGATGGCACCGGTTCCCGAAGAGACCGAGAAGCCGAAGCGCGGCCGGAAGAAGGCAGCTCCCGAAGCAGCTCCCGAAGCAGAACAGAACGAGCCGGAGAACGCACCGGCTGAGGAGTAAGTCAGAACTCCTCGCCCAATGGAGCCGTCACTCCACTTGGCACCCCGGAGTGGTACAGGAGGGTTCGAGTCCCTCCCCGGGGTCTAACCTATATACTAAAAATCATGAGTAACATACTTAAACACGCTGACCAAATCATCAATGAGCGGTCGGAGGAGAGGGAGAGACAATACGGACCATTCATGGAATGCAACCAGAAGGCCGCAGAGATCGCCTCGGTCATTACCGGTAAGCCTCTGACCGCTCTTGACGTGTCTTGGGTCCAAGTGGCAGTGAAAATGGCACGTGAATCCAATGCACACAAGGAGGACAACCTCCTTGACATGGTAGCCACAATCGGGGCCATCAACAACGAACTCGAGGAACCCAAGCCGTTAAAAGCTCCGGGAGTAGTACCTACGTACTTCTCAACCATTTCGGAGGCTGTGGACTTCATCCGGATCAGTCCCATCGAGGTGCATGAGATCAAACATGTTCTCACAGAAGAGGGACGCAGAATAGCTGTATACTACTCCCACAAAAACGATCCGGAACAGTACGATCCATTCTCAAACATCAAGCCATGAATACGCAAGACTTTAAGCCATTCATTAAGAGCTGGGAAGAGATTTATGCCCTCCAGGGGGAGCTCCAGCTCATGTACAGGCCATACTTCAAGGAGCGCATCGCGAACTTTGACATTAACACTTTGGAGGATCAAGAACTATTCAAGAAACTCTGTTGGCAGATTGTCGAGGAACTCGCTGAGGCAAGGGAGGCTATCGAGGGGGAACTCGATGGCGAGCACTTTAATGAGGAGCTGATTGACGCATTCAACTTCATGTTGGAGCTTTACCAGCTTTATGGCATGACTCCCACTTTCGTCTGGACGCTGCCTAAATGGGCACAGGTTTTGGAAGACGGAGATTTTGCGGGAGATCTGCTTACCTTAATCGGAAACATCGGCATGACAGCAAACTGTCTCAAGAACAGAGAGTGGAGACAATCTCAGTACATGGTTGACTTGTTAGTTTTCGAGGGCCGGCTCAAGCGGATATGGACTTACTTCGTCATAATGTTCGAGCATTTGGGTCTCTCAGAGACTCGAGTCAAAGAGCTCTGGTCGTTGAAGTATCAAGTAAATCTGTTTCGCATTAAATCCAAATACTGATATGGGTAGAATATTTAAAGACTGTTTCGAAATGATCCGGGAGATGGATCGGGAGCTCAAGGTTTCCGGCATCACGGTCCCGGTCAACCATTACCAAAACCAAGAACTCAGCGGGGACGACCGGCTCACCAAGGAACTCATCGGAGTGAGCTTCGTCATCTCGAAGCCGTATCTCGGCAAACGTGAGATGCTCGATTTCATGTTCAAAGACGAGGCCGAGCTCATCGAGAAGTATTGCCGAGCAGAGCTCTCCGATCGGCTTGACCGGAACGGAGTCAACCCGGGTAAGAGCTGGGAAATCCGACAGGACTTGTGGCAGAAGTTGGTGAGCAAGACTCGGCAGGAGGGTCGTTTCGACTACACCTATTCGGAGCGTCTGCACATCTTCCACAAGGGTCCCGAGATCCACCAGTTGGATAATGTCATCATGACTCTCCGGGACGACCCGCACTCCAGACGAGCAATGGTCATGATCTTCGAGCCGGAGGACACCCGGGCAACAGCCGGGGCTCTTACCCGAGTACCTTGCTCCGTCAGCTACCAGTTCCTCATCCGGAACAATCGACTCCATGTGATATATTATATCCGGAGCAATGACTTCTTCAAGCACTTCGCAATTGACATCTGGTTGACGGAGGCCATGATGGACTACGTGTTCAACATCCTCGCAGCCACCTATCCCTCTCTCAAGAAGGGATCTCTGCATTACTTCGCTGGGTCCCTCCATGCATACAACGAAGATCTTTCCAAATGGGTAATCTACTAAATTATGACTATCGACGAAGCAAGAGCTAAAGCTCATCAGCAATATGACGATTGCATGTTCTGCCCGGGATGCTCGAAGCTCCTGACTGGGCTCCACATGGAGAGCAGGTGCTACACCAACTGGATCGAAAGAAAGGCACAACAGATCCTCGAAAATTCGAAGAAAAGTCATGACAGGAGGAAGTGATGAGCCTATCATCATCGGGCTGGCAATAGCAGTAATAATCGGAATAGGGATCGTTTGTCTCATGGACGCTCTCAAAAACAAACTCAAGTGATATGTGCGGAATAAGTATAACAAGAAGGATTAACGCCATTGACAAGATACAGCATAGGGGCATCGAGTCCGTCCAGATTGCCGAAGGAGGATGGTTCCTCGGTCATGTTCGTTTGCCCATTCAGACTGAACCAGGCGATGGCCTGGCTCAGCCTATAAAGTTAGCCGGAAACAATGGGTGGCTTCTTTACGTGGGGGAGATCTACAACTATCCTACGAGGTATTCCAGCGACGTCGAGTATCTTCGCGACCTGTTTGGGTCCTCGTGTCTCGAAGACATCATCTATGAAGCCAACAACTGGGATGGCATGTGGGCAATATGCTGGTACCGGAAGGGTCAAATTATTGCTTTCACCGACCCTCTCGGAAAGAAGCAACTCTACTACAACCAATTCGGGGAAATCTGCTCGGAGATAACCCCGTTGGTGTCGGACTTCCGAGACTTCGACCGGTACTATCAGTCGGAAGTGTTCAAATGGGGGTACAACTGGGATGACAGAACTCCATGGAACAACGTCAAGCGTATTATGCCGAATACTGTCTGTTCCTTCGATGACATGAAGGTGAAGCCCACCATTATCCGGAGGGACTACTACAGATGGGGGATAGGGGAACGGAGTCATTTCGCAAAATCCAAGTTCGCCGAAGTCCTCCGGGGCTTGGTCGAGAGGTCCGTAAAACGCCGGGCAATGTACTCTAAAGTCCCGGTCGGAGCTTTGGTTTCTGGAGGACTGGATTCATCCATAGTTGCCTCTATTCTTCATCGAATGGGCCTGGGGGTTAATCTCTATATGGTGGAGAATAATGAATCAAAATTTGGCATGCTATTGTCCGAATTTTTAGGGGTTTCTATCACCTCTCTTGGCCCTATCCCCGATGATGATTGCCTGGAGAGGTGTCTCCGCTACAACGAGACCCCCATCGACTTGGGCTCCATGATCCCCCAGTTCAGATTGATGGAGAAGGTCAAGGAGAAGGTCATCCTGACCGGGGATGGAGCTGACGAACTATTCGGAGGCTATCGCCGAGTTGATGACTACGACTCCCAGCTCTCAGACGTGTTCCAGGAGCTTCCGTTCTACCACATGCCTCGTCTTGACCGGGCTTCCATGAGGAGCACAGTTGAACTCCGGTCGCCATTCCTGGGACATGACGTTGTCAGGTTCGCTCTCCGTTTGCCCCGGGAGGACAGAACTCACAAGCGCATTCTCAAAGATGCTTTCAGCGACGTCCTGCCTCAGGAGATTCTCGATCGACCCAAAGAGCCTCTCAAGTGTCGGAGCATCCGACAGGATCCGATGGCATACCGCAAGAAGTGTCACGAAATATTCTACAACTTATGGCAATAGCTATCGGATATTACCGGGTATGGTTTAAAGAAGATGACTCCAACACGGGGGCTCAGTGGTTCAAAATGACGCTCCAGAAGGGATCTGTTAGACCTTCCATCCGTTCTATAAATCGGGAAGAGGCTCTGTGGTGGATCAAGTCCCGAAAAATGAAAGACGTCACCCCCGGAAATCCTGCGGGCAAGATATTTGAATCGGATGGTCAACCGTTCAAGAAGGCATTCCAGGAGCTGCCTCTTCATACTCGGTATAATTTCATAGAAGGAGCATCACTCTCATCAGGTACAACACACCGAGCTCGTCTCGAAAAATATTTTAAAAAATGAAAATCGTAAAAGTAAGAAATGTCAAGACCCCGACCAGAGGAACGGGTCTGTCCGCCGGGCTGGACTTCTACATCCCGGAAGACTTCGAAGCCAAACAGATCTGGCCGGGCGAAAGCATCAACATTCCGTCGGGTATTCGAGCTCGAATACCCGAGGGGTGTGCCCTCATCATGTTCAACAAGAGCGGTATTGCCACCAAGCACCAGCTCCAGGTCGGAGCCTGCATGGTTGACGAAGACTACCAAGGAGAAATCCATCTGCACGTCATGAACGTCGGCAAGGAAGTCGTCATCCTCAAGCCGGGCATGAAGCTGGTTCAGGGTTTGGTGATGCCTGTCTTCTATACCGGGGTGGAAGTTCTCGAGTCGGAGGCCGAGCTTTTCCCGCAATCGACTGAAAGAGGACAGGGGGGCTTCGGGTCCACGGGTGAATAGGACCCCCGGCCCCAAAAGTTGGTCAAACCATTGTTCCATTGTTCCCAAATCACGGGGACCCCAGGCCCCAAAAGTTGATGAAACCATGGTTTTGGCAAAAATCTCGACAGTCCCCCCTAAAAAAGTTGGTCAAACCATTGTTCCATTGTTCCGGGCCCCCCGATGAAAAACATCCAAACCATTAATAATCAATCACTTAGGGCCGGAACAATGTGGAACAATGTGGAACAATGATTGTTCCGGCCCTAATTGATTGATATTCAATTGATTAACCCCCCCCGGAACAATTGGAACAATAATATAGGAGGAAAACCTGAATAGGAAATATGAGAGGAGATTATGACCAATTTAGGAAATGAAAAATCACAAAATAAAGTGCACAGAAACATTGTTCCAATTGTTCCGGTCCCCCCAATGAAAAGCACCCAAACCATTGAATATCAATCACTTAGGGGCCGGAACAATAAAAATTTTATTGTTCCACACATTGTTTATTATGAAAAAAACTGAGAAATTGGGGCTATCCCCAACTGGAAAATTTGGAGTGATCCGGCGATGGCTTGGGATCTACTCAAAAGAGGAGCGGGAGGTACTGGACTACGCCCGCAAATTGAAAAAGACCACCATGCAAATAGCACGGGGTCAACTGACTCTGCTATCCCGTCCGTACTGGATGCGGCATGAGGACTGGCGTGAAGTCCGCAAACTACAAAACAAATTAGAAAGGAGGCGCAGAAAATGATTGCAATTTATCTGTTGGCCACTATCGGCCTGTTCGCGATTTTCGGCGGGATCCGCCAATGGTGGAATAGTCCCAAACGGATATTGAGCCGATCCATCAAGCAGATGGAGAGAACGGAGAGACGGATCCAAAAGTTCAAAAAGAAGTCGTAGGCGAGTAGAGTCAGTAGAACTGACTCTGTCAGTAGAACTGACAGAGTCAGTAGAACTGACAGAGTCAGTAGAACTGGTGCCAAATTGGTCCAGTAGAATTGGTGCCAAATTGGGCCTTTCTCTCGACCCCCAAATACTGGACGGCACTCGCGTATACGGAAATTAAAACTGTTTGATCCCCAAAAACCCTCTCTATTTGTGATTCTTAGGGGTGTTTAGGGAACCTTTCCCCCACGACCCTTATAGATATATTAATCTGATTAAAACCAAAAAAAAACATGAAAGCAAAACACTTTAAGCAGCTCGGGAAAAACTGGGCTTTGTACTCGGAAGTCAATACCAAGTACTGTAATTGGACCCCATCCATCGCAACGGTCCACGAAGGCATGATTTGGCCGAACGGCATTTCGGTCAAGTTCCTGTGGTTCGGCGTGACCCTCATTCGCGTAAGCGAATAAATCAAAGATCCCCGGGGCCAAACGCTCCGGGGATTGTTGTGCAGAAATAAATTTTTAATTTATATAAGGTTTAATTATATTTGAGGCATGGCACGAAGTACATATAAAATGAGTCCGCTCGCCTATATGGAGGAGGGACAGAAAAGGCGAGACGCCGGAGATTTTGTAAAGCCCACCGATGCGGAGGAGCTTTATTTTGCATTCATCGAGTACTGCAAATTCATGAAGGATAACTATTTCTCCCAGGCTCACAAGAATAGGAATGGCGACGACTGCAGCGTCTACATTTCCCGCCCGATGACCATCGAGTCATTCAGGTTGTTCGCTGGGATCAATCCTGTTGAGTACGGGGAACTCACGGGGGATCCGGTAGCAGCTGCAATTGGTGGCACCATCGAGGACGCCATCAATTCCCAGCAAATTGAGGGAGCCCTGGTTGGCAAGTACGCTGCCAGCCTCATCCAGGTGCTTCAAGGACGCAAGACAAATGTCAACCTGACGGGAGGCATCACTCTCGAACAGATAACAGGAATGGAGGTAAAATAAAATGGGACGCCGGCTTCAATTTGACACCAAAGGCAACGAGAAGCAGAAGGAAGTGGCTCGACTATGGCTTGATGACTCAGTCACTGACATTCTGTATGCCGGTACGAAAGGTGCTGGCAAATCCTACCTCGGGTGTTCCTTGATATCCGGCGATGCCCTCACCTACCCAGAGACATTTTATTTTATTGCGCGTAAGACGGCTGCCGACCTGGTCCGGTACACAATCCCCTCCATCTACGAGGTATTTGCCCACTGGGGCATCACGGAGAACTACTACCACTTTAATGGCCAATACAACTTCTTCGAGTTGTACAACAAAAGCCGCATCTACCTCATCGATGCCAAGTATAACCCCAGTGACCCCATGTATGAGAGGTTCGGTTCCATGCAGATGACTCGGGGATGGATCGAAGAGGGTGGCGAGTTTATCCGCGAGGCGAAGACCAACCTCCAGGCTTCCATCGGTCGATGGAAGAATGACGTCTACAAGCTGGCTCCCAAACTCCTCATCACCTGCAACCCGTCCAACAATTTCCTCTACACGGACTACTACAAGCCATGGAAGGAGAACAAGCTGCCTCCTTGGCGTCGGTTCGTCAAAGCTCTGCCCCAGGACAACAAGACTCTCCCAGACACGTACATTGAGGGGCTTCTCCGGAACCTGACCCAGTCGCAGATCGAGCGACTGGTCTTTGGCAACTGGGAGTATGACGATGACCCGAATTGGCTGGTCGACTATGATGCAGTGTGCGACATGTTCAGCAATGAGTTCGTACTCCCGACGGGCAATCGGTTCATTAGCACTGACCTTGCCGGGAAAGGTAGAGACAGTTGGGTGGTTGGAACCTGGGACGGCATGGTCTGTCGGATCCCCATCGCCAAAGGCTTCTCGGAAGGCAAGGAGATGGAGGAGAAGATCGCCAAATTGGCCACCGGTCTGAAAGTCCCCCGGTCCAGCATCGTCTCTGACGCTGACGGACTTGGGTTCTACTTGGAGAGCTACCTGAAAGGCATCCGGGAGTTTCATGGAGGACAGTCAGCCATTGACTCCAAGACGTACAACAACATCAAGTCGGAGTGCGCATTCAAGTTGGCGGAGCTCATCAACAAGCGCCAGATCCACATCATCTGCTCTCCCGAAGTTCAGGAGAAAATCAAGCAGGAGATGACGGTACTCAAGTCCAAGAACACGAACTCCGCTGAGCAGAAGCGAGAGCTCATCTCCAAGGACACCATGAAGCAGCTCCTCGGAAGGTCCCCGGACTTCCTGGACATGCTCATCATGCGAATGATATTTGAGATCAAGCCGAAGGCGACTGGCATGAAGTCCGCCAAAATAATAATCCCCACAAAACGATGATACTGAACATCATAACCCTCATCCGCGACATGGTCAAGATGGTCAATCCTCTGGCCGTCTTTGAGTGTGACCAGGCTCGGATGCTGAACGTCAAAGTGGACACGATGGAAAGATTCGTGACAGACTCGGACGGCAATCGGGTATCGTCCGACTTTGTATATGTTGAGGAGCCCACCACTGGCTACTATGATATTCCTTACAGAGGGCACCAGAAGCAAAGGACCATCATGCAGATATACTTCTGCAAGTTTGAGCCGATGGCCAACGATGCCTACAAAGGCGACACGAAGTTCAGCCAGAACTCGCCCACCATCGGACGACTGGAGTTAAAGAACCAAATCGAGGAGCAGATGGTCCGGCCTTTCCTCTACTTGCTCAAGACCTCTCAGCTGGTCAAGCAATATCCGGAAATATTCAACACCATTAGAATTATGTATCCGTCTCCTCGGTTCGATGCCAACGAGGTAAGCGTTGGGCTGGAGTTCACCTTCAAACAAGACTGGTGCATTGAACTGTACAAGAACAAGATCTGGCGCCCCCTCCTCGAAGTGGTAAAGCCCGGGTTTGACTTGGCGGGGCACACTCTATTCTTTGACCGACAGGACTTGCCCATGCCGGTCTATCCTCCTGCATGGACCCAAGCTTTGGTGCACGCAGTGGGTTTGCCTCTATTGGCATTCTCCATCTCGCAAACAAACAATTTTGTTGGACAACTTACTGTTGATGGGAATGGCAACTTAGTAGTAGATTACCCATGGACCGAAGAGGATGGGTGGAAAAAGTCGAGTGTGACGTACCCCAACCTGGGTCCCGAATATGAGTTTATAGTCAACTCAATAGAAATTGCAGACATCCCCGAACAGTATTGGAGCCTCAAACATTGCTACATAAAATGATCCAGCGAATCGACATACAAGGCGGTCAGATGACGTTCGGCCAACGCATAGAGCTTGGCCGGATCATCACTGACAAGGAGATGACCGACATTGACAAGATGAAGGAAGGCATGCAATGTCTCGGCGTCAAATGGAGTCTCAGGAACACCTCCGAAATTGTCGAGTACTGGTATGAGGTTCTTCTGGGCATTAAATATTGGATCGAGCGAGAACAGACTGAGCTCAAGTACGAGCCCAGTGCCGAGGAAAAGGCAGCCGGCATTGCTCAATTCTCTTTGGTGGTTGGCGAGATGGCCACCATCACTGCACTGGCCAAGGACTACTCGAAGGATCCGGACGAGATACTGGAATGGAAATACGGGAAGGTGTACAACCTCCTTTTCACCAACTTGCAGAGTCACCTCTTCCGGGAGCGACTGAACAAGGAACTGGAGCGTAAGGTTCAGCAGAAAGCCAATGCTCGCAAACCCAGAAACAAATGGCGGTAGGACTGGAACAGATATTGGCTGAGGGTCTCACCCAGATGAGGGACGAGATCATCCGGGCATCACAGGACGCCGGGCAGGAAGCCTCCGGCAGAACCTATGCTCAGATAACAGTCCAGACGGGACGAGAAGGGGAAACAGTTTGGGGAACGATCGAAGCTCCAAACTACTTCTACACTCTCATCCGGGGACGAGGTCCTGGAAAGATCCCCGCCAATTTGGGACAGATCATCATGGAGTGGGCAAAGCTCAAAGGCATCACATTCTCGGATCCCAAGGACCTGGTCCGATTCGGAAATGCCACTGCATGGAAGATAAAACGAGAAGGCTCAGAGCTTTACCGCAATCACATTTACGTTGACTTGGTCGACACTCCCGCTAATAACTTCGAGGAGTACCTGGCTCAGCATTTGGACAAGACAATGGAGGTCCTCATTGAAGAGGCATTCACTCCTGACAACAATATGGACCACGGATATATAATATAACGCGATATGGCAATTACCAATCAACCGGCTGAGGATTCTTTATACTCAGCATATTCGCAAATACCAGTTGAGACCAACAACTCAACACCTGGGCTTGAGATCAAGACTCAGAACTTTGACGAGGGCAATATGGTCTCGTTGAACATTATAGACAATGAGGCGGTCGAAGTAATTGATAACAGTGGAGGTAGTAGTAACGACTATTCTGTGAAGTTTCCTCTCCGTAGAAAGGTGATACCCGGGGAATGGTATGCTTTTAGTGTTTCTCGCGGGGCTGGAGTGGGTGCCACTTCACTCACCGTTGCTTTGTTTCAAGGAACGAATTCGGGTAATCTTACCACTGTGATTGCTAAAACAAATATACCAATTGGTGACAACATGACGTGGAAGGTTCAGGTACCGCACATTGTTACAGCAGGATCCCCCCGCGATTACCTTATCATTTTTGCAGGTATTGAAGGAGCAACAGCTGGAGTGAAGGTTACTCTCTCAGGTATGAGTTTGGCCTACGGGAATAACTTTGTCGGCTATAGCCCCAGTCCAGTTAAAGCAGCGAACTCACTAACTGAAAGCATCAACATCTACAGAGACTCGGGATTCGGGACGATAAAGAAATACGACCTCAGGTTCTTGGCAAAAGCCGGATTCCGGGACGACAGATTGAGAACATATCCGTACATAAACCAATCCATCGGCTTTGCCATTGACTACAGTCTCATATCGGCATATGCTTACAGATGCATCGGCGAACAAAACTTCAATGTTCGATATGCCTCCCGGGGAGTTAGGGCTCGAGGCTACAGCGCTAATTTCACCGGGTCAGGCTTAGGACTCGTACTGACTGACCGGGTTCCTGACAACGACAGGAAACTGTATGTAAAAAAATACTTCGGGTATCCGTACTATGTCACCCTATTCCCGAGAGGGTTTTCGGGGTCACCAAATGTCGTTACATCGGTCGACGTTCGGGTTAAACTTTATGAGGTTGCCGAAAAACAATTTGATATTTCTACCCGACTCAACATCCCCCTTGTGTACGAATTTGAGACTAAGGTTAGTAATGATGCAAACTACGTAAAACTCAGCCTTTCTGGAGGAGCAAACCCTTCTCAAGCATGGAACATCATATTCATCGATACGAAGGCACCTTGCAACCCATTCTACATTCGCTGGATAAACCAGAAAGGCGGATGGGACACTTACATGTTTGAGCAACATAAGAAGTATACGCAGGAGGTTGACCGGGGAGACCAATACGTATTAGCGAATTCCAGAGGCCCCTATGCCTCACAGACGAGAGGCGAGTTAGCTCCGGAGTTTAAGAACATAGTCCAAGCAGGAGCAGAACAGCTTGATGAGAACGACTTCAACTTGCTCAAAGGAATTGCTCTCTCGCCTCTTGTTCAAAGGTACAACAAATCAACCAATGCATGGCATCGAGTCTTAGTAAATGACACGGACTTAACTTGGGACACCAAGACTCCCAGGAACACTGTTAGCTACGAGTTCCAGCTTATTGACGAACAAACTCAGTGGTAATATGAACTACGAACTACTCATAAAAGGCATTGACGGCGAGGTCTGGTCCCTGGACCTCCCGCTGGATGCTCCTGCGATGAATTACCAGATCAACAATCTGGCGGAGCTGAAAGACAGGAATGCCTCGTACTCCCAGCGGATCAGTCTGCCCAGGACGACCCATAACGAGCAAGCATTCCAATTCAGTTTTGTAGTTGGCTCAGGTTCGGGTGTGCCATACATGAAGTTTCCTTGCCAACTATTCTATGAGGGAGCACTCATATCCCCGGCTGGAGCAGTATTGAACATCGTAGACGTATCAGATACATCGATCGGGGTCCAGATCCTCGGGGCAACCGTTGACCTGTTCGACACACTAAACAACACTAACGCGAAGGACCCTGGGGATGGTATGTTCCTCCTCAAGTGGTACACGGACACAATGGGACAGACTGAGCGATACCTCTCCGGCCCCGAAAAGGTTAAAGTCCTGTACTTTTGGCTGTATGCAACTCTACAAAAGAACCCGAACTTCCCCCCTTTCGCCATGGAGGCAATCAGGCAAGTCAGTGAGTTGGACAAGTTCTACCCCCACCTCAACTGGTATGACTTGGTGACATGGATCTTCGCTCGAGCAGGCTACAGTCTCGAGACCGACGTGGACCCCGACGACCGAGCCGAAATGTTTTTGCCTTGCACTTACCCCGTTTTGGCAAACAACCCCAAGGCTCCGAAAGCATCCGGAATTGGCTGGATCCAGAATCCCTCGGTTGGCACCACCGGGGTGACATGGAAAGGCTCCCCCGGGGTAACTCTCAGTGACCCGGTCGCCGGACGTTTGACTATAGACCCCGGATCCGGAACATTCAACTGGATGACTCTATGGGACACGACCATCACGTTTAGATTCTCGTGGTCCAATATTTCTGCCATCCAAAAGAGTAGTGTGGCAATCAAAGTTACCCACTACAAGAACGACGGAACCAGTGCTGTAGTGTTGACAAGGTCCTGGGCATCGGGGTCTTCTGGCAGCGCTTCGGTCGGCATCCAGATGGAGGCAGGGGAGCACATACTGGTGTCTGGAACTCTCGCCATAGTCGTTAACCCTGTCAATTCGTTTAACATGAGATTTCCGGTCAGCATTACTGCTCCTCCTGTGCCTGAAACTTCACCAGGGGATAAGCCCCAACCCGGACTAACCTATGACCTCCTGGCCTCTACTGGATTCAAAAGCTTGGGGGACATAGTCAAAGCATTTGTCCAGCTGTTTGGTCTAACCGTCGACGTTAATCCCGTCACAAAGGTAGCAAGAGCATACTCTATGCAGGAGTTTTACAACAGACGAAGTTCGTCCGGGAAGAATTGGTCTGACAAGCTGATAAAAGGAAAGGACACCAAACTTACGTTCCAATTGTCCAGCTATGCCCAGTCCAACGAGATGAAGTTAGAGGATAATAAGGACAACAACGTTACTGACTCGTACAAGTTCAGCATCCCGGACGTCAACCTCCAGCCCACCAAACTCCTGTTCCAAATTGGGTTCTTGGCAGGGCTCAACCAAAGCCTCTATGATGCGGACATTACAAATAAGAATCATACACTTGCTAACTACCCTATCTGGACCGTCAATAGAGGTCGGATGGAGAACGGGGAAATGACCGAGACGACTTGGGAGTACAATGTTCTAAGTAAGCCGATGGTCGTCCACATAGATAAGTCTGACTTTATGCGGCCCAAGGTGAAGGTAGGCCGCACCCTTACCCAGGTACGACTATACACGGCGTATTTCAAAAAGTTGAATTACTACGTTCCTAAGTACTACGACAAGCTCATCAACAATATACTCAAAAGGCCAAAGATCCTACAGGCCCAAATTCTTTTGGACTCGCTCGACATTCAAAGTCTGGACTTGTTCAACCCGATATGGCTGGAAGAGCATGGGTTTTGGTTCTACGTTTCGAAAATAAACAACTTCCAAGCTGGAAAGATACCCAAAGTAGACCTAATACGAATGTGATATGGCCGAAGAACAGAAAAATACAATTTACAACGTCCGTGTAACAGCTGAGGATGCCCTCAAGACGTTAGCCGAATTGAAACTCCGGTCCCAGGAGTTGAGAGACCAGCAGAAGGCTCTCGGCAAAGTAACTGAGGAGAATGCTCAAGAATACTATGCGCTTGACAACCAGATCAAGGCAATCAACAGCGAGGCGAACAAGTACCAGAAGCAAGTCCAGAACAACATTAAGCTCCAGAACCAACAGGAGGCAAGTTTATCAAAACTTAGAACCCAGCTGGCTTTGGACAATGCCGAGTTTGCAGAGCTGGGCAACTCAATGAAGGACGCGGCTCGTAAAGCCGAGCTCGGCAAGCGCATTGCAGAAACCACCGAGGAGCTCAAAGCTCAGGAGGAGGCACTCGGGGACTATCGCCGGTCAGTTGGTAACTACGAGAAGGCAACGGAGAACCTCAAGCAGGAACTCTCCGACCTTACCCAGACACTCATCCAGATGGCTCAGTCCGGGGACACGAGTTCAGCATCCTTCAAGGAGATGATTAAACGAGCTGGTGAATTGAAAGGAGCTGAGGACCTGGTCAATACAGCTATATCCAACGTTGGTAAAGGAACTGAAACCATACAGGCAGTTACCAGCGCCACGTCAGCTTTGACTTCCGTCTACGGTTTATGGACCACAGCCACTCAGGTACTGGGGAGCGAGAACGAGGAGCTCAATGCTACCATGACGAAGATGATAACCATCATCACGGCTCTTTCCTCTTTGTCTTCTCTCCAAGCAGCTCTCTCCAAGACCGAAGCCACTTATCGAGCTGCATCTAACTTGGTTCAGCTGGTTGGCATCAACCAGACTCTCGCCGAGACGAAAGCGATAGCTGCTAAGAACGCCGTCCAGGGAACTGGCAACATCCTCACCAAAGCAGCAGCAGCTGCCACATGGCTTTGGAACGCGGCTTTGGCTGCCAACCCCGTTGTATTGGTGGCAGCAGCAGTGGGCGGATTGGTGGCTGGAGTGGTTGCTCTTACGAACGCATTTAACAGTAATACGGAAGTTCAAGAGAGAGCAACCCGGGCAATGGAGGCATACAATCGAGCTGCCGAAGCCTCCACGTATGTACTGGATCAGATCGAGACCAAGCGGAACACTCTGTCCAAAGCCGAGGAGATCCGGGGCAAGAGAGAAATAGAAAATCTCAAAGCCAATCATGCCACGTCGGAACAGATCGCCGAAGCTCAGCTTAAAACAGCTAACAAGCTCCGCGAGATTGAGGTGAGTGCAGCTCGTCAAAGACAGATGGCTGCAATGGATGAGTTCGACTCCTTGAAGAAGGTGATTGCAGCCAAGGAGGAGGAGCTCAACACATGGTCAGGAAGCTTGGCCAAATACAAGGAGGCCAAAAAGGAACTCGACGATTTGAAAGGCCGATACCAAGAACTGTTCCGGACAATCGAGAATGAAGGAGCCGCAATTGCTAACTTGGCTCTTGAGACTGCAATAGCCAACCGGGAGGCTCAGCAGGCCATTGCCGATAAGGCTCTGGAGGTTGCTTTGAAGAACTCGGAAGCCATGCAGAAGATCCGGGAAGACGATCTCAGGTTCCAAACAACATTCCAGTCTACGAACATTGCCATCCGGATGGAGTATGAGAAAAAGCTCTACAAGGCAGCTCAGGATGGAGCCCGGGAACGTCTGGCTCTCCAGAAAGCTCACGGCAAAATTACTAATAAGGAGTATCAGACGGCTCTGAATGCCATGGCTCGGTCTGACAAGCAGTTCTACGAGAACCAAGCCAAACAGCTCAATGACTACCTTGCGGGGGTGAGAGCAAACATATTGGCCGTAGCTTCCGGAGGCACAGTCGATATGCAGATTGCTCAGGTTACTCAGAAGTACCAGGACGCCATGAAGGAGCTGGCCAACATTCAGTCTCCCCAGTTCGTGAGAGGTATGAGCGAGGAGGAATACCAAAAAGAGTATGCCGCTTATGAGCAGTTCCTGGTCAACAGAGCCGAACTCGAGAAACAGATTCAGCAGAACCTCCAGGATGAAATCAAAAAGATCCGCGAGGACGCTACCAAACAGCAACTTGACCGGTTCAACCAAGATCTCAACGAACAGTATGCCGAGGACCTCTCGAAGGCAGCGGACAACGAAAGGAAGAAGCTGGAGCTCGAGAATGAGATGCTCCAGAAGCAAATCGAAGCCAGGAAAGCTGCCGGGGAGAAAACCTATGAGCAGGAGGCCCAGCTCCGAGCCAACAATCTTCGTCTCCAGCAAATGGACCTCGACAAGGAGCTCGCTCAAGCCGAGTTAAATCACAAGTCCAAGTATGAGATCCGGAAAAGGTATCTGGAGGCCGAGTTGGCAGCAGCTCAAGGAAACGAGGACGCCATTGCTCAGATCCAACTCGAGATGGCCGAGAACGAGGAGTCTTTATGGGAGGAGCGAATCGAGAAGCTCCAGGAGTATGCCGGAATAGCATCTGGCTTCGCCACTGCTTTCAACGATTTGGCCAGTGCTCTCGGGGAGCGTCGGGCTCAGGAGGTAGAAGAACAATACAGCCGGGAGGAGCAGGCATTGGCAAACATGTACGCTAATGGCCAAATCACGGAGGCCCAGTACAACGAGAAGAAAGTCAAGATGGAGAAACAGAAGGAGAAGGAGTTGGCCAAAATCGAACGGGAACAAGCTATCCGGGAGAGGGCAATGGGATCCTTCGAGATTGGCATCAATACTGCCATCTCCATCATGGCATCGGCTAAAATGGGATTCCCTTTGGCTATCCCGTTCATTGCAGCAGCTGCGGCTTTGGGAGCAGTTCAGATGGCAGCTCTTTGGGCAGCTCCTCTGCCGAAAGCCGCAAGAGGTAAATACATTGAGGGACCCAGTCATGCCGCTGGAGGAGTGCACATTGAGGCGGAAGGAGGCGAGACCATCATTAACAAGAAGTCGAGCCGCATGTTCCTGCCTCTTCTGTCAGCCATAAACGAACTCGGTGGCGGAGTACCGTTCACTAAAGTTGGATCGGACGGGGGATATGCTATCCGATCATTCGCTGAGGCGTCGGAACCTATGAATCGGCTTGACATGGAGAGGGCAATTCAAAAAGCATTTGGCCAGGTGAGAGTGATTGCTACAATCGAAGATATTCGGAGGGAAGATGCTAACTACGTGCAGATTCAAGACCGGGCTAATTTTTAAATAGCCCAGCACAAATAGTATTTCAATATCTATTAGGAATAATTATATTTGTATTGAAATAATTTGGCACATGATATTCATCAACTTAAAAGGCGCAATTGACTCCGAAGAGAATCGGGTCATGATGGAGCTTTGGGGAGGGACCTCAGAGATCTGTTCCGTGGAGACCTTCCGCCGGGTACTTGATGAACACCCCGATGAACAGGAGGTGTGCATCAACATTGACTGTGACGGGGGCTCTGTTGAGGAGGGCTTCAAGATTTATGACCTTCTTCGCATGAGTGGGAGGACTATATACACAAATATTGTCGGGGGATGCCACTCGATGGCAGTGTGCATCCTGTTGGCAGCTCCGGCAGAGAACCGGTCGGCAAACAGGAATTGCCGGGCACTCATCCATCGGGTATACATGCCGGTCGGGGATTGGCTCACTTCCGACGATGCTCGTAGCATTGCCGAGGAGCTTGCTCTGGAGGAGGAGGCTATTCTTGACGTGTATGTCGAGAGAACAGGTCAGGACCGGGAACGGCTCCGCAATGTCATGCATGAGGAACGCATCCATGATGCCAAATCACTTCTTGACTTGGGATTCATTTCCAAAATCAATTCATACAACACAAACCAAATTTTTAATGCTATGGCAAAAAACGAAAAAAGCGCTTATGAGAAGTTCATGAGCAAGGTCAAGGCATTCCGGAATGGCAAGAAAGGCGCTCCCGCCAATTTTGACTATCTGGATGCTGAGGGTCAGGTCGTTCTCCAGACCGTAGGTGAAGAGGACAATCTGGCCGAAGGTGTAGAGGCAACTCTCGCCAATGGCGAGACGTCGGGCACTGTCGTTCTGGAAGACGGTCGGGTGGTTACTGTCGAGGACAACATCGTCACCAGCATCGAGATGGAGGACACCGAGTCTCTCGAGGACCGCGTTGCAGCACTGGAGGCGATGCTCGACGAGGCAACGAACCTCATCGAGGAGCAGGAGAACGAACTCCGCAACCTCCGTGGTAGCAACTACCGCCCGAAGAACCGCAAGACGGTTCTGCCCGGAGGCAAGAAGTCCGAACCCTCGGCAGCTGACCTCAAGAACGAAGCTCGCGAAAAGCTCCAGAAGGTCAACGCTGCCAAAAAGATTCTCAAGTAGTCAAACTCAAAAACTTTAGGAACTATGGCAAATAAAAATGGCGGATTCCTTGACATGGACAAGTTCACTTTTTGTGGACGTGTCATTCAGGCAATCTCGGAGATGATTATGGAGGACACCATTCAGGGTCCTGACATCAACTCCATCCACACAGTCTTCCCCGACATCGTCACTAACACCGAGGTGGGTTACATCGGCGAGGGCGGCATGGTCGGCGTGGTCAACACCGGGTGTAACCCGACTCCTCAGCCGTGGAACATCAACACCCGCAAGCTGAAATGGGAGCCCGGTGTCTGGGAGATCCTTCTGTCCCAGTGTTACACTGACCTCCAACAGTCGGCAACTATTTACTCTCTCCGCACCGGCGTCGACATTCCGGACTTCACGGATACGGACTACATGAACATCGTCATTGAGGTTCTGGAGCGCTCCATTATGGATTTCTGGTACCGCCTGTTCTGGTTCAACGACAAGAACGCCAAGAACGTTACCGACAGCGGTATCATTACGGATGGTCTCGACCTGAAATTTTTCACCATCATCAATGGTTTCTGGAAACAGATTACCACCCAGGTTACAGCCAATCCGTCCCAGCGCGGAGCAACAATTACGGAAAATGCCGGGGAATCTTACGCAGCTCAGAAGCTTACTCCGGCCAAGGCCAAGGAATACATTCAGTCGGTCGTGTTCAGTGCCCCGCTTCTGCTCCGTCAGCAGTCTGACAAATTTATCCTCGTTACCCAGTCGGTCTACGATGCCTATCAGCAGTCTCTTATGGACGCTTGCTGCCTCGAGTCGGCTCGCTTGGCTCTGCTGAATGGCATGGAGGCTCTCAGCTTCAATGGCATCCCTGTCATCGCAATGCCCATCTGGGACAAGATCATCGCTACGTCGGAAGACACTGGCACGAAGCTCAACAACCCCCATCGAATTCTCTTCACCTCGAAGAGCGTGCTCGGCATAGGTGTTGATGCAATCGACAGCTTCGAGAAGATGCGGATCTGGTACGAATACAAAGACCGCGTAGTCTACGTAGAACTCATGGGTCGGGCGGATGCCAAGCTCACTAACCCGGATCTGTTCTCGGTAGGTATCTAATCCTTAAAAATCTAAGAAAATGGCAGGACTTGATTGTTCTAAAATCAAAACAGGATTCATCAACCAGGTGTGTGGTAAGCCGGCAATCGCCGGCACCGCCGCCAGGGTGATTCTCCTCAGCTACTCGGACGTCGACAAGTCGAAGTCTGTTGTAACTAACAACGTTATCTCTTCGCTCATCCTCAAGGCAGGTGCCACTGGTTACGAAGTCGACTCGCTGTCCAACGCAACTGTAGGCTCGGACACTATCAATGCTGGCACGTATCTCAAGACCCACCAGCACAACGTGGTTGTCCGGATCTTCAAGAAGTCGGAAGCAGCCAAGAAGTTCGTAAACGACCTGACCAATGCCCGCGTCATCGCTATCGTCGAGAACAACGACACCGGAGACAACGGGGACACCAAGTACGAGGTGTATGGCTGGGACTCGGGTCTGGAGCTCACCGAAATCACTGTCACTACCGAAATGACCGACGGCGTCGCATACCAGGTAACTCTGGCCAGCGGCACCATCGCTCAGGAAGGTTCGCTCCCGATGAGCCTCTTCGTCACGGACGAAGCCACCACAGACCTCATGGTAGACGGGCTTCTGACCAAAGGGTCTAAACCGTAGCACTCATGACTGACATGCTCGAAAGACTGAGAGCTTACCAATCCAAGTATGGGTCCCTGAAAGGCGAAGCCTATCGGGCCCATACATTGGAATTGGAAAAAAATCCCGCTCTCCATCGAGAAGTAGATGAACTTTCTCGATACTTTTTGAATAAGTCAGTTTCCCGATGCGGCTTCTGCCTGATCGAAGCCGACTTAGCATTAAGACGAATAACAGAACAACAAATGAAAAATGTAGCACACCCCGATTACGAACTCAGAGCAGGGACTCTGCTCCATGACCCGATCAACAAAGAGTTCAGCAAGATCCTCACCCCGAGGAACATCACGGAGGATCTTTGCTTGTATCACATCGCATTCAACAAGGATGCTCTTTCGTACTTCACCCGGGTCCCCGAAGATCTGAACGACCGGCTGGAGAAATTCATGGTCCGTTACGGCAAGGAGATGCCGGACAAGGACATGGAAATCAAGAAGCGTCAGGCTCAGGTCCTGAGCAAGCAGATCGATTCTGTCAAAGCCGAACTCGAAGAGCTGAACAAGAAACAGATCGAGCTGAACGCCAAGCTCGATGAGTACTCCAAAGCCATGGAGGCAATCCATGCCATTCTCGACTCGGCATCCGCCGAGGAGAAGACCGAGGAGAAGACCGAGGAGAAGACCGAGGAGAAGACCGAGGAGAAGACCGAGGA
>OLOX01000821.1_pt1 | contig 31889 bp, 20 predicted proteins | sample 1672091 | NCBI WGS metagenome assembly OLOX01 (sample SAMEA3136644, study PRJEB25190) | human gut metagenome | reverse complement strand
TGGTGAGTGCCTTGATTATTGAAATCGTCGAAATCATCGAAATTATTTGTCAGTCATAATCCTTCGGTTTTAAGATGCAGACTACAAGCAAGGGCGCCAAAAGCAAGGATCATGCCACTGCTGCTCAATAGAAAGAAAGGGAAACAATGAGGTTCTCGTTAGGAAAAATAATTGCTCTCTGCGGTGCTGCGGCGATGGTTGTTCCATTGGCAGCGTGTGGAACAACTCAGTCGGAAACTCCCGATGGGAGCGGTAAGACGGTTGTTAATGTTTGGGCTTGGGATAACAATCTTAAAGCTAATGCTAAGGTTTTCATGAAGAAAAACCCTAACATTGTCATCAAATTTACCAATGCCGGTAGTGGTAAAGATGAATACAAAGCTCTGAATAATGCTTTGGAAGCTGGCAGTGGAATTCCGGATATAGCCATGATTGAATATTATGCGATTCCTGAGTATGTAATTAAGGGCTCTCTTAAAAATCTGAATGACTATGGGACTGCCAAATATAAGGATTTCTACACCCCAGGTACTTGGAATGCAGTGAATTTCAATGGCGGTATGTATGGTATGCCAGTCGACTCTGGACCAATGGCTTTTTACTATGACAAAGAGGTATTTGACAAAGCTGGCATTTCTGAGCCGCCAAGTACTTGGGATGAGTTCTATCAAGATGCAAAGAAGATTAAGCAGATTGGTTCATATATTACTAATGATCCAGGGAACGCCGGATTCTTCAATGCAATGGTCTGGCAAGCAGGTGGACACCCATATTCCACATCTAAAGACGGCACCAAGGTTACCGTCAAACTCACTACTGATAAAGGAGTGCAGAAATTCTGTGACTTCTGGCAAAAGATGATTGATGAAGGACTAATCGAAACGAAGACAAAAGATAGTTCTGATGATTGGTATCGTTCAGTTGGTTCCGGAGAATTTGCGAGCGTGATATCTGCTGCATGGGCTCCCGGCATGTTTTTAAACAATGCTTCGGAGGGTGCTGGAAAGTGGCGAATTGCTCAAATGCCAACGTGGAACGCCGGCGAGAAGGTAAGTTCTGAGTACGGCGGCTCCTCCCTTGCCCTGATGTCGTCATCCAAGAATGCGGATGCTGCGTACAAGTTTATGGAATTTGCCAGCACTAATTCTGATGCCATCATGTCCCGTGTGGACCAAGGTGGTTTTCCTGCTGATTTGAAGACCATGTCTAACGATAAATTCCTTAGCCAGACTACTATGGTGAACTCCGATGGAGACACGGTGGATTATTTTGGCGGTGAGAAGTTCAATGCTGAATTCGCCGAGGCTGCGAAGCGTGTCACATCTAAGTTCGAATTTCTGCCCTATGACGTTTATGCGCGAAGCGTTTTCACCGACACTGTCGGGGCTGCTTACACGGGACAGACCACAATGAAGGAAGGTGTGAAGGCTTGGCAGGACAAGCTCGTTGAGCAAGGAAAGAGCCAAGGCTTTACTGTGAACGAATAAGGATAACAATGGCTGGAATCAAGGACGTGGCGGCTCTCGCAGGAGTTTCCATAAGCACGGTTTCCTATGTGATGACAGGGAAACGTCCTATAGGGGCAAATACCCGTCGGAGAGTATTGCAAGCTGCGCGGGAACTTGGTTACTTGGCGAAAAACGGTGGTCCAGCTCCGTTGAGTGGTGAGACTCATTTCGTCGCGCTGAGTTCGCCCGTCCATGATTCCACCAGCTATACCAACTATTGTGCTTATTTTCTAAATTTTCTCAAAGCGGCCAGGCGACTTGGCTATGAAACGTTGCTGTTGACTGAGGAAACAGGAGATGAGCAGCTTCGCTCTATCATCGATACTGGGATGGTGGATGGTGTCGCTCTTATGGATGTGTCTATGAATGATCCCCGGATTGAATTGGCTCAGCTTTCAAGTATTCCGCTCATTTCTATTGGACATCCTATGAATGAAATAAATGTGCCATGCATTGATACCGATTTTATTGAAATGGGTGAAATGATCATGCAAACGCTTTGTCGTAATGGGCACAGCAGAATTCTGTTTGCAGGGGGGAAGGAGATTGATTACGAACGAAATGGAGGTGCAAATTACCTCATTCGACTCAGGACATCAATGCATGATGCTGCTGCGCGATACAAGATTCATATAGATGAAGAGTTTACCGACGAGGATGATTTCGATGCTGCCGAAAACCTACTTGAGAGGTTCATCTCGAGTGAGAACACAGCAATTGTGACTCAAGGCGGCCCATTGTTCCTTAATAATCTTGTTGCTGCGACGCGGCAGCGTGGAATGAAGATTCCTCAAGATCTTTCGCTGATTTCAGCGGGAACATATACAGATTCCATAGGCAAGCGTCTGAGGATAGATGAATTTCCCTTAATGCCAGCAGAGTTGTGTCAACTGGGCATGAGCATGCTTGTTCGGCTCATGGATGGAACTCTAAAGGGAAAGGAAAAAGCAACATTGATTCATCCCGTATATAGGCAACGTGGATCCATAGCATCGCGTTGATGAAGAACTTGATTTAATAAGGAAACAAGATATGACTGATTTCAATCGTTCCGTCCTTCCCGTCGCCGTGCGTTCCAACGGCGCGACCCCGAACCCATGGTGGGCCAACGCGGTGGTCTACCAGATCTATCCGCGTTCCTTCCAGGACACGAACGGCGACGGCATCGGCGACCTGAAGGGCATCACCAGCCGTCTCGATTATTTGGCTGATCTTGGCGTGGACGTGCTGTGGCTGTCCCCGGTCTACAGGTCCCCGCAGGACGACAACGGCTACGACATCTCCGACTACCAGGACATCGACCCGCTGTTCGGCACGTTGGAGGACATGGATGAGCTGCTCGCCGAGGCGCACAGGCGCGGTTTGAAGATCGTGATGGATCTGGTGGTCAACCACACGTCCGACGAGCATGCCTGGTTCCAGGCTTCTCGCGACAAGGACGACCCGCATGCCGACTGGTATTGGTGGCGTCCGGCCAGGCCGGGTCATGAGCCGGGCACTCCGGGCGCCGAGCCGAACCGGTGGGGTTCCTATTTCGGCGGTTCCGCGTGGCAGTACGATCCGAAGCGCGGCGAATACTACCTCCACCAGTTCTCCAGGAAGCAGCCGGATTTGAATTGGGAGAATCCGGAGGTGCGCAAGGCCGTGTACAGGATGATGAACTGGTGGATGGATCGCGGCATCGACGGCTTCCGCATGGACGTGATCACCTTGATCTCGAAACATCTCGATGGCCACGGACGGCTGCCCGGAGAGGTCGGCTCGGAATTGTCCGAGGGGGAGATAGGCGAAGAGGGATACACGGACGCAGGCCCGTTCTGTTCCGACGGTCCGCGGCTCGACGAATTCCTCGCCGAAATGCGCCGTGAGGTGTTCGAGGGCCGTGAGGGCTACATGAACGTCGGCGAGGCGCCGGGCATCACTCCGGAACGCAACGAGTTCATTACCGATCCGGCCCACAAGGAACTCGACATGCTGTTCCTGTTCGACCACGTGGGCGTCGACCAGGAAGGTTCCAAGTGGAACACCGTGCCGTTCGAAGTCAGGAATCTGCGTGCTCGTCTTGCCGACCAGCAGGAGGCCGTGAGGAACGCCGGCTGGGCCAGCCTGTTCTTCTGCAACCACGACCAGCCGCGTGTCGTGTCCCGTTGGGGCGACGACTCTGACCGCGAGTCGCGCGAGTTGAGCGCCAAGGCGTTCGGCATGCTGCTGCACATGCACCGTGGCACCCCCTACATTTATGAGGGCGAGGAGCTGGGCATGACCAACGCCCATTTCACCAAGCTCGACCAGTACCGCGATCTGGAGGCCATCAACGCCTACCGCCAGCGCGTGGAGGAGGCCAGATGCCAGTCGCCGGAATCGATGATGGCGGCCCTCGCGCTCATCGGACGGGACAATTCGCGCACGCCGATGCAGTGGGACGCTTCCAGGTACGCCGGCTTCACCGCGGCCGACGCGGCGACGGAACCGTGGATCGGCGTGAATCCGAACCATGTGGAGATCAACGCGGCCGAGGAGTTCGACGATCCTGATTCCGTGTACGGCTTCTACAAGAAGCTCATCGCCATGCGCCACGGCAACGCGACCGTCGCGACGGGCGAGTGGAATCTGGTCGCGGCAGACAGCGAGCAGGTGTATTCGTTCACCCGTACCGGCGGCGACGATACGATTCTCGTCATGGTCAATCTCACCGGTAGGACGGCGCGGGTGCCGGCGGAGGTCGCGCGATTGCTCGGGAATGGCGTGAGCGAGTCGCAGGTGCTGCTCAGCACCTATGATGCCGTACATGGCGTGAAGTCGATCGCTCGCGGCGAGCTTGCTCGTTGGGAGGGAGTCGTGATTCAGCTCTAATCGACTCAAGCTGACTTCATGTTCACGCTCGACCTTACCCTGGTTGAGTGTGGACATGAAGTCAATGTCAGGGGCGTGTCTATCTCCCAGAGTGGCGTCTCTTAATGGCTGGTTTCCGATGGTAGCGCGATTATTGCGACTGGGAATCGGGACGATGATTTTGCTGCGGCATGCGCAAGCGTCGGTTTGGATGCCGATGCTGATTCCGATTCGGTCAGTTCGGTTGGTTTCGGCGATTCCATGACCGGTTCGGCCGGTTTCGTGACCAACGCTGCAGGCCGCATGATGACTCCCGGTTACGTCGACATTCATGCGCACGGTTCGTGGGGGAGTTCCTTCGATGATGGTGTGCAAGGCATACGCATGGCTCGCGCAGGTCATATGATGCACGGCACCACCCGTCAGGTGCTCAGTTTGATCACCAACCCGCTTGACGTGATGTGCGCCAATCTTCAAACCGTGCGTGGCATGATGGGTGCTCGCCCTGACATTCTTGGAGCGCATTTGGAGGGTCCGTTCCTTGCGTTGTCTCGTAAAGGTGCGCATGATCCGGAATGCTTGAAAGATCCGGTTCCCGAATATGTTGATCGGCTTTTGCATGCTGCGAACGGCTGTTTGCGACAGATCACCATCGCCCCCGAACTACCGCATGGCATTGATGCGATTCGTCGTTTTGCTGCGGCTGGAGTGGTTCCTGCGGTGGGACATTGCGATGCCGATTATGCAACCGCCTGCAGAGGTTTTGATGCGGGTGCTGGCATTATGACGCACATGTTCAATGCGATGAATGGTTTGCATCATCGTGAGCCTGGTCCGATTCCGGCTGCTGTTGAGGATCCGCGCGTCACTGTTGAGTTGATTAATGATGGTTTTCATGTGCAGGATCCGATGGTGCGTTTGGGATTCGGCTTCGCTCCGCATCGCATTGCGTTTGTGACCGACGCTATGGCTGCCACCGATTGCCCGGATGGTCATTATTTGCTGGGTGCGTTGGATGTGAATGTGATTGACGGTCATGTTCGTCTTGCATCGAATGGTGCGATAGCCGGTTCCACGTTGACGTTGGAAAAGGCTGTTCAGCGTGCGGTACTCGAATTAGGATTCACGCCTACCGACGCGGTGGAAGCCGCCACGTTGATTCCGGCCAAAGCATTCGGTTTCGATCGTGCGAACCCGGTCACCAAGCAGCCGCTCGGTCTGCTTGCCCCCGGCTACGCTGCCGACGTGCTTCTGATCAACCCCGCCATCTGGGCCGTCGAACACGTCTGGTGCGACGCCCACCTTCTTCGTTAAGGCGCGATTGCTGAAACGTAATTGCAGGACCGGCTTCGTAACAGGATGCCGGTCCTTGCTGTATCTCGAGTTTTTGTTTTCAGTCTTGCGGGGTGAAGCTGTCGCGGGCGACGAGAGATAACGCCCAGTTTTTGCGCACTTTGTGATTCGGGCTTCCCGGATATGAGCATGGCCCGCACCGGGTACGATTTTCAGTCGCTAACACAGGAAAACCGCGATTGGAAAGAGGCACGGGCCATGTCCAAGGAAATCATACAGTTCGACCAGGCCATGTTCGAGACCAAGCTCGACGCCATGGTGCGCGACAAGGTCGAGCAGATCGTCAACGCGATGCTCGACGAGGAGGCCGACCTAATCGCCAACGCCGCCAGATACGAGAGAAGCGATGGACGCAAGGCGTACCGGGCCGGCCACTACGCGCGCAGGTTCACCGTCAAGGCCGGCAGGCTCGGACTCAAGGTGCCCAAGCTGAAGGGCGCGGTCTTCGAGTCGGCGGTCATCGAACGCTACCGGCGTCGCGAGCAGAGCGTCGAGGAGGCGCTGATCGACATGTACCTGGCCGGCGTCAGCACGCGTCAGGTCGACGACATCAGCCGCCTGCTGTGGGGCGAGCGGATGCCCTCGCAGACGCTCTCCGACAAGCTCAGGAAGGTGTACGACCAGATCGACGAATGGCGCAACCGGCCGCTTGGGGGCGAGTACCCGTACGTGTTCATGGACGGTGTGTGGCACAAGCGCTCATGGGGCGGGTCGGTCGAGAACGTGAGCGTGCTGGTCGCCATCGGCGTGGACGACACGGGCCACCGGGAGGTCATCGGCGTGGCCGAGGGCATGAAGGAGGACAAGGCCAGCTGGGAGCAGTTCATACGGTCCATGATCGAGCGCGGCCTGAAGGGCGTCAGGCTCGTGGTCGGCGACAGGTGCGCCGGGCTCGTCGCCACCGTCGGCGAGATGCTGCCGCAGGCCAGATACCAGCGGTGCATGGTCCACTTCATGCGCAACGTGCTCTCCAAGGTGCCGCCCACCCACCGCGAATGGGCGTCCGCCGCGCTCAAGGCGATCTTCGCCATGGAATCACGCGCGTCCGCCCTCGCCAAGGCCGAGGAGGTCGCCCGCGAGATGGAGTCCAGGAGACTGAAAGCGGCGGCCTCCTGCCTGAGGGAAGGTATCGGCGAGACCACGACCTATCTGCTCGACGAGTATCCCCCGGAGCACCGGCGGCGGATCCGCACGAACAACATGATCGAACGATTGAACCGGGAGATCCGCCGCCGCACCCGCGTCGTCGGCAGCTTCCCGGATGGCAGGAGCGCGCTCATGCTCATCTGCGCCAGGATCCGCTACGTCACCGCCAACGATTGGTCGAGCCGCCGCTACCTGGACATGTCCCGGCTCGACGGCATCATGCAATCAACCGACTGAAGTCATTCCCCCGACGACGGACCAGGCCACATTTGCGCAAAACATCGGGCACAACCTCTCCGCGCCTGAGGGGTCTTTCTATGCCTTTGACCGATACGTACTATCCAAGGGCGGCATGCTGTAACACTGACCTAGCGTTGCTCCTATGTCACAGGCAGCAGCCAGAACAGCAAGCCACCATCAGTCCGCCACCATCAGTCCGTAAGATAGGCCTGCGTATCCAGCGCTGCACGGCAGCCCATGCCCGCTGCGCTGATCGCTTGACGATAAGTACGATCCACGCAATCGCCTGCAGCAAAGATGCCTGGCGCACTGGTCACCGTGCTGGCACCCTGCACCACGACATATCCATCATCGTCACGGTCCACAACACCGGCCGCAAAATCAGTGGCTGGCGTATGGCCGATAGCCACGAATACGGCGTTGGTGTCCAGCGTGTTTTCTTCTCCGGTCACCACGTTACGTACGGCAATGCTGCTGACACTGGCCGGTGCCACAGCCGGTCGTTTGATTGTCAAGCCAGGAATGGCAATAGGTGCACCGGTGTTCTGTGTGGGGGAGGAGGTGCCGGTAATGGAGGTCACCACTGTGTTGGTCAGTAGGGTGATGGTCGGATTGGCTTTGGCTCGGTCCACCATGATCTGCGAGGCACGGAAGCTATCGCGTCGGTGAATCAAGGTGACCGAAGAACCGAACCGGGTCAGGAATAATGCCTCTTCAAAAGCCGAATCGCCACCGCCTACGACCACGATAGGCTTGTTCCTGAAGAAGAAGCCATCGCAGGTGGCGCAGTACGAGACGCCATGTCCGGACAGCTCCTGTTCGCCGGGCACCCCAAGCTTACGGAATGACGACCCTGTGGCGATGATGAGTGCTGATGCCTCCAACTGGGAGTCATCGGAGAGCGTTACACGATAGGTCGGCTTGACCGAATCACTCTCACACGCCTCAATGGAAGAGACATCGTCTGTGATATAGGTTGTACCGAAGCGCTTGGCCTGTTCCTTCATGCGATCCATAAGATCCGGGCCAAGAATACCTTCCGGGAATCCGGGGAAGTTCTCCACCTCAGTGGTGTTGATCAACTGTCCACCTGGCGACAACGCACCAGTGACCATAACAGGATTAAGACCTGCACGGCCAAGATAGATGGCGGCCGTGTAGCCAGCGGGACCAGAACCGATAATGATGACGTTATGTTTCACGTGAAACATTGTCACACCCCCATACGATATTCCATGTCATTCAGCCAGACGCGAAGAAAGGGCGGCACCGTCGAATGTATGCGAACGGTACCGCCCTTCTTGGGTCAGTTATCGGTATAGATGCCGATTAGAAGACCTCCACCTTCTCGATGTACAGCTGGTTCTGCGGCAGGCTACCCGATGGCACCCACAGCAGCAGATCCTGCGTATTGACGGCTTTGGTGAACTTCACCTCAGTAGTGCCACCTTCAGCAAAGGTGAATTCGGCCACCTGCTCGCCCTGAGTGGGGTCTCCAGTGGTATTTGCGCGAATATAGCCCTTACCACCGGATGTGCGGATGGTGATAACCATGCGGTACGCATCCTGCGGCTGGTCAAGGTGCATGTAGTATGCGTACCCGGATTGGCCGCCAGGATTCGACAGGAAGTTGGCGCTGGAAATCGTAAACGCCGTGTTGTTCTCATGGCGCGGTTGCGGAGCAGCGCTGGAATCCTTATCGCCGGACTTCTTGGCCTTGGTCTTCTTGGACGACGAATCAGCAGTCTCGGACTTCTTGGACTTGTCTGATGCCGAGTCCCTGGATTCGCTCTGAGTGGCATCACTCGACTTTGAGGAATCGTCAGTGGCGCCACCGTTCGTCGCGTTCTTGCTGCCACCGAATGGCACAGCGTCAGCATTGATATCGGGCCAGTCACCTTCACTGGAGTTGCTGGAAGCATCGGCAGGATTGTCTCCGGAGGATCGGAACGCATGCACTGCCCAAACAGCCGCTGCCACTACCAATATCAGAGCCACAATGATGGCAACGACCTTGGTCGACAGTTTGCCGAACAGATGTTCATCGGGCAGCTTGCTGTCATCCTCGTCATCCGGCACATCTTTCGGTGTGAAGCTCGGAGGAATGGCGCTTACTTCGGCAATGCGGGCCTGCTCCTCTTCCAAGGCACGCAGCGATTCCTCACCGGGGGCCACAGCACGGCCGCTGACATCGAACACGGGAATACGACTGGTCGTCTCTCCCACGGTGGCATCGGAAATACCGCCGGTAACAATAGGCACCGTCAACCGAGTATTATCACCCGGACCGCCGATGGGGGCCGGATTCATTTCGCTGTACCAGTCACCGGTGTCTTCACCGGAAAGATTCTCGTGCTCCCAGGCGTCAGAAAGGTTGAAGTCAAACAGACGGCGGGCGTCAGATTGAGACTGGTTGCCGTCAGCAGTACTGGACCCATCAGGCAGAGGAGCCGGTGACATCGCGTGCGGAGCGGGGACGGCGGCCGGCTGAACCGGCAGGGAAGGGGTAATAGACAATTCCGGAAGACTGCTGCTGTTAATCAACGTGCTGGGAATAGGCACGATATCGGTCTCGTTGGCGGGCTTCAGTATCGCCTTGGTAATCGAGCAATCGCTTTCCACGCTCGGCAAAGCGATATCAGCATCGCTCAGTTCAGAGAGCGGCTTCCAATTACCCAACAAGGCGTCGAGTTCTACAAGGGCAGCCATCGGCAACGTGTGCTCGTCGGGCTTGCTTAAGGCCAATCCACGCTTGCAAATCACGCGGAATTCGCCAGGGGTGTCTTGCGGCAAGGCGCGCAGATTGAATGTGGGTGTCGCTTGGCTTGGCGTGCGTGTCAGCAGGGCATAGAGCAATGCCGCAAGCTGGCGAATCGCATACCGTTCAGGACCGTCCGTACGCAGATCAGTAGCGGACGTGTCGGCCAGCATCGTGGCACATGGTGCATCGGCAATCTGCACACCGGAGGTAGTCACTCGAACGGTGTCGGTTGTGATGACGATGCTGCTGGGAGTATCCGCAATGACCTCGCGCAGCACGTTGGCGCATTCTCCGATAATCGACCGGATGGCGCTGTAGCTGAGCGGCTTGTCGGTATCCACCATGTAGTCAGTCAGGCATTGGCCGCTGTCCACCGGCATGACAATGAGAAGTACGTCGGATTCCATACGGTATTTCAGTACGGGAATCACACGATCAGGGCGAGTGGCGGCGATGCGACCAGCGAGCTCATCGATTGCGGCGAAAGCGCTGCGATTAGTAATGATGAACAGCTGGCAATCCTTTGCCAGCACACGGTCGTTGGCTTTCCATGCCTGAATGCCAGGCTCCTCACGCAACGATGATACCAAGGTGTATCGGTTGAGAATCGTGTCTCCGAGTTGCGGTTTCATAGTGCGTTCGGCTCCGTGTGATTGGTGTTCGAGATTGGTCTTAGATATTCTACGTGCGGGGCTATCCTTGACGGGCTCCGTCTCAGGATTGATTTACGTAGCGTCGACTTTTTTCCGGCTGGGCTGTCACAGCAACGTCCTCACTGGCCGGAGTCTTGTGTAGACGGGCCAGTATCGAGTGATAGGCGCTGATGAGTTCCGGGGTGTGTACCACCCACAACACAGCCACATATACTACGGCCAGCACAATGGTGAGCACCACGCAGATGGCCAGCGCAGACCACCAGCTCATGTGCCCGCCTACTGGTCGAATATCCGCGCCGAGCAGTGCGACTACCGGTCGTTTGATCAGCCAGACCACAACTCCGGAAGCCAGTGCCGCCACAATGGCCTTGGCATATGTCCTCGTGATCTCCCGACCGCCAAGATTGCCTTCGAACTTGCGGCGCAACATCATCAACGTCAGCGGCAACGCCAGTAATCCACCGAGGGTCACCGAGCAGGCGATGCCGAGTACCCAATGCTCAGGAGGAAGTACCATCATGCCGATGATCATGAATATTGAGGTGAATCCATACTGCATCACCGCGGACAGGAAGGGGTGAAGGCCGTCCTCAAAGGCGTAGAACGTGCGCTGGATCAGCAGGAACGCCGACCCCAATGGAATGCCCATAGACAAGGCGATAAGCGCATAGGAGATCAACATAGTCTCGTCCATCGAGACGGACGGAAGCAATGCACGGATGATCGGTTCGGGGAACACGACCATGGCGGCGGCGAAGAACATGATGAGCAGGCCCACATTATTCAGTGCGCTGACCAGGTCGTGCCGTGCCTCATCCAGATTCGCAGCTGCGATGGAACGGGAGATTTTGGGGAACATAGCCGTGGATACCGATACGGCGATGAGTGAATAGGGCAGGATGAACAGTGTGTACGCATTCTGATAGGTCGCGTTGCCTGCCACGCTGAACAGGCTGGCACCCGTCAGTTCGTGGGCGCGCTGCGGTGCGGATGTGGCGATACGGGTAAGGATAATGCCGCAGATCTCACTGGTGATCACCACGCCCAAAGAGCCTAACGCCACGGGACCCATAGACCTGAGTCCAAAGCCGCCAAGCCCGAAGCTGGGTTTGTACTTGAACCCGATACGGGCCAGCGGCAGGAACAGTATCAGCGCTTGGAAGGCCACGCCCAAAGTCCAGGTGCCTGCGGTAAGCGCGATTTTGTCGGCGGTCCAGAATTCGAGGGGCTGTTCATTGGCCTTGCTGAACAGCAGAATAAAGCCAGTAAAACCGGCGCAACTAATAATGTTGGCACCGGTTGAGCTCCACGCATACGTGAGGAAATGGTCTTTGGCGGCCAGGATCTGACCCAATACCGTATACAGGCCGTAGAAGAACACCTGAGGCATGCACCACAGGGTGAACGAGGTGGTCAGGGCTATCATCTGGTGATCGTCGCTACCCACGTACAGGCGGGCAAGCAGAGGGCTGGCCGCCGCCATCACCACGGTCATGGCCAATAGGATGCCGATGGCCAACGTAATCAGGCGATTCAGTCGTTCTTGGGCGTCTTTTTCTTTCAACGTGCGCACGATCTGGGGCACCAGCACGGCGTTGAAGATGCCGCCGGACACCAGCGTGAACACGGATTGGGGAATCATGGAACCGGCCTGATAGGCGTTGGCCGCCAATCCGGTGGTGCCGATGGCCGCAGCGAGAAGAATCGTGCGGAGCTGACCGGTCACACGGGAAGCAGCGGTTCCCGTGGCCATGATCAGGGAATTACGACCTACGCTTGAACTCATTCGTCGGGGTCCTTCTTCCGATGGAACTGCCGCCACAGGCCGATAATGCCCAGTAGCACGGCGAAGCCGATGATAATGAAGCCGCTGGCATCACTGATGCGCATCACACTGGTGATCGCGGTGTCCTGCGTGTTGCCGAAGCTGTTGCCTTCCCGGTCGGTCAACGACACATGGGCCGTCGATGAGCCGGAAGTGGAAACGCGGATGGTGAAGGTCACCTGAGCGTCGCTATGCGAGGGAATATCGATGTCAGCGGTTCGCGAGGTGACGATCTGCATGGAGTCAGTCAGTGAGTTGACCTGCACGCTGACGGCGTAGGGAAGGTCATTGCTGACGGTGATTGGCATTTTCGCGGATTCGCTGAACACGGATATTGATTCCGATGGGTTGATGCGTACGCCGTTCAGAAGATCGCTGGCCAGTGTTTTCGTGGCTTTGACCATGGCTTTTCGCGTGGCTGTCGGCTGGGGGGAGCCAGACATGGACCGCAGCGCCATATCGTCATGCAGCGCCAGTAAAGAGCCAATCCATTGCGTCGGATCGTTGCTATGCGAGGCGGTGTCATTGGCGTCCTGCCGGGCCAGGGCCTGCGGGTCCAACGACGAGACCTCGTCGGAATCAATCTCGTTCCTCAATATGGAGGTGGCCATGCGCATGATGTCATGCCGGCTGTCGGCCAACTGTCTCAATGCCGACCGGGTATTGGCGGTGTTGGCATCATCGGCCTTGTCGGGATTGACCGAATCGCTGACATTGTACGGATCGGCCTTGGCCATGGTCTTCAGGTCCGTCAGATTCAACCAAGACGCCTGCTCGAAGGCGCTCATCACCTGATCGATCCAGCTGGCCTCCGTGGTGCGGGAGAACGTCATAAGCAGGTATCGGGATGTATAGGGCTGTTCCATCTGGTAGAACGCGCTCTGAGCGATCAGTCGGGCCAACCGACCGGCATCGCTGGACTCGGCCTGCGCGTCCGTGCTGGTGGCTTGGCCCTTGGCCAGCGTGCCCAAGGTCGATTGCTCCTTCAGCACGGTGACATCGCCGGCAGGCGTATGCACCACGTAGGTGCCTGTGTGTACGGCTTCAGTCTGGTCGGCATCGAAAGAGGCATCGGCAATCACCGTGTCATAGCCCTGCTCGCGTGCTGCGGTCAGCGCATCCAACGTCCAACAGTTGTTGCCCTGCCATGCGTACGCGGAGGGTGTTTCGGAGTCGCCTCCGTCGGCATACCATGCGGCCGCCTGCTTGGCGTTCCACTGCTCAGTGGTGATGCCGGCCTTTTCGTAGGCCGCGGTATCGTCCAGTGCGGTATAGGCGGTGATGTCGAAGTCGGCGGGCTGCATGATGCCGGCAATGGACGGTTGCACTGCGGACTGACGCCAATACAGAGGATCCGCGATCACTTGCAGCGAGCGGTGCTTGGCGAATGTCTGCCCAAGGGATCGCGCGGTATCGGCATCCTGTTCGGATAAGGATATGGCTTGCGTATCAGTGGCTTTGGCCGCGTTGCTGGCGTCGGCGTTATCGGACTTGTCGGCCTTGTCCGTGCTGTTGGACTTGGACGATGTTGATGTCGAGGAAGTGGTGGTTTCGGCAATGCGATTGCTGATGGCCTTATTATCGACCTGCCAGCCGCTGGCGGTGTAGGGCATGGCCACGGTCAGGTTCATGGCCGGTGTTGTCGCGGTGTTGAGCCCATCCGAAGATCGGGTCAGAAAACTCGGCAAATCGGCGAGTATCTGATTGCCAACGATATACGACAGCATCAGCGGTTTCGGTCCCCAACTCCCTATGGAGGCAAGGGTCTGCTGATTGGCGTTCACCTCGATGGTGACGGTGGCAGTGCCGCCGGCGGGAATCGATGGCACGTCAACGGAACCCAACTCGTTGGGGGTTGGGATGGGGGCGTTGTTCTCGGCCCAATTCTGAATATCGGTGCGCGAGACAAAGGTGAACAACGCATTGGTGGTCAGGTGCAGTGTGCCGCTTGACGTGGCCGTGCTGTCCGTATTGCTGATGACCGCGGTGACACGATAGCCCGATTTGGAGGTGACGATGGGGGTGCTTTGCGTGATGGCAATGCTCTGCTTGGGCTGATTCTCGGTCTGATTGCCCGTTGCGTCCGTCGTATCGGATGAATCAGTCATGTCCGTCGTATCGTTCGCGTAGACGGTCAATGGAGCGGCCAGCATCGCCACAACGGCGACGCCAGCCGCCAGTGCGTGTGCCAGACGTGTGCAATGTCGTAAGACTCCGGGTAGGTTCACTCGTTTGCCTGCCTGTTCTTCTTCCTGGCGTAGAGCCACGCGATTTTGCGTTCGTTGGGATAGCTCAACACGTCATCCAAATCTTCAAAACGCACCCAGATGGCGTCTTCCGCCTCATGATCCGGGTCTCCTTCCACCGTCAGTTCACCGCCGGTCTGTTTGAGCGCGAAGTGATGGACCAGCTTGTGCACGCGCTGCGTGGTACCGGTGAACCAGTAGTCGATGGTGGCGATGGAATCGATCACCTCGCCCAGGATGCCGGTCTCTTCATGCACTTCGCGCACAGCGGTCTGCTGCGGGGTCTCGCCTTTTTCGATATGCCCCTTCGGCAAGCACCATTCGAGATGGCCGGAGCGGGAATGACGGGCGATAATGGCCACGCGGTTCTGGTCATCGAAAATCAGACCGCCTGCCGAATATTCGCGTACGACCGGCAGTTCCTGGGCATCCAGTGAAGCGAATGTGGTCGGACCGTCCGACGTACGGCGTTGCGGCATCATGGCCGGAGTCGGGCCGGATGGCGTCACCGGTTCTACCGGCACTGCCGGTTCCGGCGAGGCAACATCTCCGGACGGGTGCCGGCCGAAGACCGTGGCCGGCGTGGGATGCGCTGACGTTGCGGGCCTCACTGGTGCTGCAGACGGCGCTGAGACCGGCATGGTGACCGGCGTTGCGGCCGGTGCGGTACGTGCCGCAGGCGGCATCAGCACGTCGCGCGGAGTCGGTATCGCTGTGGTGTGCGCGGCGGCGGCCTTGGCGACCGCAACGGCAGCATCTACGGCCGCGTGAGCGGTCGCCGCGGGATCGTTCGTGACGATGGTTACGGACGTTTGTGCCGTGGCGATAATCGGCTCGACCTCGGCAATCGTCTCGGCACCGGCCTCGCCGGCGATACCATCAGCCTGCCCCTCGATAGTGCCGCTGGTAGTGGCGATGGTGACGGTGGCATGCATGCCGAAGACGGTGGCCGGTGTGGGCATCATCGGCTTCGGTGCGGGCATGTCGCTGGCGGCGTCCGATATTTCGGATTCGGATGGTTCGGGTGTGGCGGGCGTTGCGGGTGTGCCAGACACACCGGAATGTTGCGCAGTCGGTACTGCGTCTACTTCGTCTTGATGAACGGCCTGATTGGTGGAGTGGCTCGCGGTGCCGCCGACATCGGAAGAATCGCCCGAATCGGCGGAATGATGCGGAGTTTCGGACGTATACAGCAGGTGGTCTTGGGTATGGCTATCCGCCGAATCTGGTGTTTGCCCCAGCATGCGGGCAAGGTCGGCGGGCGTAATCATATTCTCCACCTTACTCAACCCCGTGTGCAGGTGGGGTAACGGTATGCTGGTAGGGCAGAAAAACGTCGCACGCGGGAAGGTGCCCATTGGATTTCGAAGTATGGCCTGAAGCCATCGAACTTGGTCGACTGTTCGCCGAACAGGGTTACGAGCTGGCATTGGTCGGCGGCCCGGTCAGGGATTTGCTGCTCCATAGAAAGAGCCACGATTTGGACTTCTGCTCATCCGCACGGCCTGAGCAGTTCGAGCCGATACTGCGCCGGTGGGGGCATGACGGCTTCTGGGACATGGGGCGCAAGTTCGGCACGCTGGGTGCCATGCGCCGCCGCCCGGACGGCACCGAGGTCAAGGTGGAGGTCACCACCTATCGCTCTGACACGTACGATCCGGACTCGCGTAAGCCCGAGGTCAATTATGGCGACACGCTTGAGGGCGACCTGTCCCGCCGCGACTTCACCGTCAACGCGATGGCTCTGCGCGTGCCCGACCTGCAATTCGTGGACCCGTTCGGTGGTGCCAGTGATCTGTCCAAGGGCGTGTTGCGCACGCCGGTGGATCCGCGACAGTCCTTTGACGACGATCCGTTGCGTATGATGCGCGCCGTGCGATTCGTGGCCCAGCTGGGCTTCCGTATCGCGCCGGACGCGGCCGAGGCGATTACCTCGATGCGCGACCGCATCGACATCGTATCCGCCGAGCGTGTGCGCGACGAACTGACCAAACTGCTGCTCTCCGACCGTCCGCGCGCCGGCCTTGAGGCGTTGGTCGAATCCGGTCTTGCGGACATCGTCTTCCCGGAAATTCCGGCCCTGCAATTGCAGATCGACGAACACCACCGCCACAAGGACGTCTTCGAGCACACGATGATTGTGCTCGAACGTGCTATCGCCCTGGAAACCGGCCCGGACGGCCCGGTGCCCGCCCCCGACCTGACGCTGCGCTTGGCCGCCGTGATGCACGATATCGGCAAGCCGAAGACCCGCCGGTTCGAGTCGGGCGGCAAGGTGAGCTTCCACCACCATGACGCGGTGGGTGCCAAAATGACCCGCAAGCGTTTGAAGGCGCTGCGTTTTGACCACCATCTGGTCGAGGACGTCTCGGAACTGGTGAATATGCACCTGCGCTTCCACGGCTATGTGGACGAGCCGTGGACCGATTCGGCCGTACGCCGGTATGTCAAGGATGCCGGGCACCTCTATGAGCGGCTGAACAGGCTCACGCGTGCGGATGCCACCACACAAAACAAACGCAAGGCGATGATCTTCTCCCAGGCCATGGATGAGATGGAGGAGCGCGTCCGCGAACTCAAGAAGAAAGAGGACTTCGACGCGATCCGCCCGGATCTGGACGGCAACGAAATTATGGAGTTGCTGGGCCTGGAGCCCGGCCCGATGATCGGCCGCGCCTACAAGCACATGCTGGAATACCGCTTGGATAACGGTCCGGTGGACCACGATGTGGCCGTCGAAGAACTCAAGCGCTGGTACGCCGAGATTCAGTAGTCCGATACTAGTCCGATACCAAAAAACCGTACGCTGAATACGTGTCAGCGTACGGTTTTTCGCGAAGATGAAGCTGTATGCGCCTTACTGCGCCGTGTATGCGTCGTGTTTGGTGTCGGCGGGCAGCTTGGTCATGCTATCGGCGGCCTTGCAACCCTCGATATTGGTGATGGTCTTACCGGATTGCGGGGAGGAGTTGGTGTCCTGCAGATCGTTGAACGTGGCGCCGATGACCACATCGATGAGCTGATCCTCGCGAGCCGTCATGATCATGGTGGCGTCGGTGAAATTGCCGATCAGCGTATACGCCTGATTAATGGCGTTCTTGCCGAAGTAGATGGTGGTGCGTTCAACGTCGGTGCTGGAATAGTTATCGATTTTCTGCACGCTGAATCCACGATTGGCCAAAGCTTCACCCACGGCCTTGGCGAATTGGCCGTGAGAGGTGCCGTTCATCACGCGAATGCCGACCGAAGCGTTGGACACGTATTGCGCTTTGCCGCTGCTGTCCTTGACCGCGCACGGCGCCGCGTTGCCGTAATTCGGCTGGCTGGCCGGAGTCTCCACTTCGCCGAGGCCGAAAACGTGGAAATTGAACAGTAGGGCTATGACCAGCACTACTGCCAATACCGCGCCGCTGATGGAAAAGACGATGGTCTGGCGGCGGCGCACGTACGCCTTGCGGGCTTCACGTTCATCAACCTGATACGTCATCGGTGGACTTCTTTCATGGGTCGGGTGGCTGGTTGCTACCTTAGCGTCACTGTCTGACGCTGATATTGGGGTGTTCGGGAGATTTGGCTCGAATAATACGATCGACCACAGCTGTATCGCGCCACACCTCGATAATGCGTTGTGCCGCTGCCTCGTCGGCGGCGAAAGCGACCACTGAGGGGCCGGATCCGGAGACGAATGCATGGCTGGCACCCGCCTGCGTGGCGGCGTCGATGGCCTGCCCGCTGCGGGGATGCAGGCTGATTGCCGCAGCCTGCAGATGATTGCGGTCGCCTTCTGCGGCTCCCACGATGTCAAAGGTGTGGTAGACCTCAGGAGTGCTGAGTTGCGACTGGTATGCGCCGACCAATACTTCGCCGCTGAATCCCTGTTCTATCAGCGCCAGCTCATCGCGGCTGCCGGGGGCGATATCCGTGATGCGTTCGCCGAAACCGGTGCCGTATGCAAGGCCACCGGTCAGGCAGAACGGCATGTCCGCGCCCAACGTGGCAGCAATGGTGCGCAGGCGCTCTATGGGCCAGTTCAGCTCCCAGAGACGATTGACCGCCAGCATGGTCGCCGCGGCGTCGGCTGAACCGCCGCCTAGTCCGGCACCCACGGGAATGCGCTTGGTGATGGTCAACGCCACATCCGGCTCGCGCTCGGCCGCCTGGGCCATGGCGAAGAGGGCCAGTACCGCATGGTTGCGGCGCATGTCGCTGCGTGAGGAGGCCAAGTCGCCCAAATAAGCGCCTTCGAGCTCCAGAGAGAATCCTGCTCCGGGTTGCTTGGCGGTTGCGGTGACGGTGTCGTATACGCCGATTGCGCAGTAGATGGTGTCCAGTTCGTGGCGTCCGCCCCATTCGTCGTGAGCAGGTCCCACTTCCAAGGTGAGATTGGTTTTCGCCGGGCAATCCACCGTAATGGTGATGGGGGAGAGCTCATCGGACTGATGTCGGGCAGCGGCTGAGCGTGGATGTGAGATTACCGGACTCATTGTGCCTCATCTCCATCTCCACACGATTCGATGGCCTTGGCCAGAGCGGTGAATTCGGCGATGGTGAGCGTCTCTCCTCGACGGGTCGGATCGATGCCGGCGATGGAGAATGCCTCGGAGGGCGCAATGGTCTTCAATGCCGCGTGCAGGGTCTTGCGACGCTGACCGAATGCCGCATCGATCAGACGAAATACGAGTTCCCGTTGTGTGCCGTCGTCTGTGCTGTTCGCAGTTCCCGGGGCAGCCGGGTCATCGGCCTGATACCGGGTGAATTTGACGAGCGCGGAATCCACATTGGGAGCCGGCCAGAACACATTGCGGCCGATGGTGCCCACCCGTTCGGCGGTGCCATACCAGGCGAGCTTCACGCTCGGCGTGCCGTAGATCTTGGAACCGGGCTTGGCGGCGAGTCTGTCGGCCACCTCTTTTTGCACCATCACCAAGAACGAGCCGAGGTTGTCGAAACGCTCCAACAGCGTGAGCAGAATCGGCGTGGCCACGTTGTACGGCAGATTGGCGACCAGCGTAAACGATGCGTCATCGCTGAAATCAGGCACGTTCTCCGGGGTGACGGTTAAGGCATCCCGATTGACGACGGTGAGTCGTGACGTGGCTTCGGGCATGAATTCGGCGACTGTGCCCGGCAGTCGTTCGGCCAGCGGCGGATCGATTTCGACTGCGGTCATGGTGGCGCCGGTTTCCAAAATCGCCAGCGTCAACGATCCCAGGCCGGGGCCGACTTCCATGACATGATCGGCAGCGGTCACTCCCGCCTCGCGTACGATACGACGGACCGTGCCGGGGTCGATGACGAAGTTCTGCCCGAATTTCTTGGTGGGGCTGATGCCGGCATCGGCCGCGATACGACGGATATCGGCGGCACCTAACAGGTGACCAGTGGCGGGAATGGTGTCGTTCATAAGCGTGTGTTCCTTGTGGGCTTCGTAACCGATCAGTACCAACCGACTTGTTCGGAATGTTGCCATGCCTTGGACGGGCTGCCGTAGGCTTGTGCGATGTACCACAGACCCCAATCGATCTGTACGGCGGCATCGTCACGGTAATTGGCACCGAACGCAGCCATTTTGTCTGCTGGTAGCGACTGAGGAATGCCGTAGGCACCGGAGCTCGCGTTTTCGGCATACCACAGCCAACTGGACTCGCGGGTCCATAGTTTGACCAGACAATCCCAGTCGTTGCCTGTCCACCCGCGCTGCGCGGCGGCACCGGCGGCATAGGCCTGAGCCTGGGCTACGGTGGCGTGCCACAGGCGGCCGGAGGGCGTGGTGGTTGTGCCTGAATCGGAGCCAGAAGAGCCGGAATTGTTGTTCGTACCGCCGCCGGTGTTGCCGGTGTTGCCGGTGTTGCCGGTGTTACCGGAGTTGTTGCCGCCGGTGTTGCCGGCATTGTTGTTGGTATCGGTGTTCGTGTTGTTGCCAGAGCTGCTGTTGTTCTTGTCGCCTGTGTTGTTGGCATTGTTACCGGACGACTCGTGCTGATTGTTGGAACCGGAATCGGCCTTGCCGTTATCGGCGGAGTCGGATTTTTTGTCGGAACCTTTATCGGTATCAGACTTGGCGGCGCCTACGGCGATGATCTGGTCGATGGCCATCGTGGTGACGGTTTCGGATTTCAGCGTCTCCGATTCGGCCACGCCATCGACATACGTGACGTTATACACCTGGGTTTTCTCGCCATTGACGCCTTGCTGGCGGATCTCCGACTGGCCTTCAGGAAGATTGGAGTCGATGATGGTTTGTGTGGAGTATGGCACTACGGCTGTGCGCGTTTCCTCGCCATGCGTCACGCGCCGTACGCGCAGGATAGTGGTATCGCCGTCCTTTTCGACGCTCACACGGTCCTCTTTGTTCAGCACGATGCCTTTGGAGTCAAGAATGGAGGCCGCGGGCAGTTTGCCGTTGGGGGCCACGGAAGTCTTGCCGTCCGCAATGACGGTGACCGGGCCATCCTGATTGATGACCAGTCCGCCGGTGAGCTGGTTGTACACATTGTCGATGTCGACGGTGATTTTTGTGGCGTTGTTCTGGTTTTCCTCGAAAAATCCCAGCAACTGGTCGGCACTGGTGGCCACGGTCCAGAAGGGAACGGACGTGCCGTCGATGTTGATAGTGGTCTGGTAGGCGGACTGTACGGTGACCACGGCATGATTGGCGAGTTGGTCGCCGGACGAGGTAGTGACGATATCGTGGGTCTTGATATCCACCCCTTGTTCCTCCAGAAGACGGGTGGCCGTCATCGCATATGTGGTGACTTGGGTGGTTTGCCCGTTGATGTTCAGGGCTACGGATTTACGCGCGGTGAACGCGAATGATCCAGCCAGCGCGATACTGGTCGCCGCGATACAGGCGATTACGCGGATGCGACGCAGTGTAACAAACCGCTGCGGGGTCCAACGCCGTGCCATTGCCATACTCTTCCTGCTGGATGAACGATTACGCCACCCATCGTAACGGTTGTTCCGGCCCATACTGCGGTTTCACCGGCCACCGTCACCATTCCTGCTCGTCAGATTGTTCTGAGCTCAAAAAAAGAAAAGAAAAAGGGGGCGGGAGAGAAGGGGATGTTCCCGCCCCCCTGAAGGCGCGGAGCTGGTTGGGGGACGCTCCGCCCTCATTCCAGGAAGCCCATAGTTGGGGGAAGGCTCCTGGAGTACTTACCCAAGGTAAGAATTATATGCGTAGAAAAGTCTACGTATCATATAATACGCCACTTTTCTACGCGTCGAGCCTCTTGTCGGGATCGAACCGACGACCTGCCGCTTACAAGGCGGCCGCTCTGGCCATCTGAGCTAAAGAGGCGATTGTTCTTAACGCGTAAATCGTTGCGAACAAATGACTAGTATACCGGTACTTCCCGAGTGGTCAATTTAAGCCGAGCCGCAGGCGGTATTGCATATGTCGCGGCGTCAACTTATTCGGCCACGCAGCATCAGGAGGCGACCGAAATCGGCTTTCCGCTGGCACCGATGGATGGCATTTTGCCTTCCACGCCTACCTGGTCAGCATCCAGCCCAATGGACTTGAGGAAGCCGTCCACCATATTCGTGTCCGCCAGCGTGAGCTGCTTCAGATCCCAGTATTCGCCGTTGATGGTGAGTGTGGGGGAGGAGAAGGCGCCGGAGCTGTTGAACAGTTCGGGGCGCAGGATCGTGTAGTTGTTGGAGGCGGTGAGCCAGTCGAGGTATTCGTTCTTGCCGCTGAACGCCGCGGCGGCCACATCCTCGCTCACGCCGGCCTTGACGGCCTGCTTCTCCAGCTTGGCGTTGTTTACCGGCTCGTAATTGGACAATTCGCCCGGCTGGAAATCCTCAGCGTAGATGTTGGAGAGGTAGCTCATGAGGTGGTCGGGATCGTCATCATGCTCGGCAATGTAGATGGCACCGTTGAACACGCGGTTGGAGTAGTTGTCGGAGCTCTTGTTGTTCTGGAAATTGAGGAAGTGCAAATCGATGTTGAGCTGGCCTGCGTTCATCAGCTTGACGAGCGTCGGGTCGAGTTGGCGGTTCACCGAGGCGCAGCCGGGGCACAGCGGTTCCATGTAGATGGATACGGTGGGAGCCCCCTCGGCTTTCTGGCCATACCCTTTGTTGGAGATTACGAAGCCGGCCTTGTCGTCGGCGTTAGCCGGCTGGGTACTGACTTTCTTGAGCTTGCTATAGGCCTCGTCCACGGTCATGTTGCTTTGCTGGCTACTGCTGCTGGTGTTGGACGGCCGCATAGCCTTGTATACGGCGAATCCAGCGATGGCCACCAGCACCACAATAATGGCCACCACAATGCAGCCGATGATGGTCTGCTGCTTACGCTCCTTGGCTGCCTGCTCGGCCCGTGCCTGTTGTGCGGTCTGTTCAGCTGCGCGACGTTCAGCGCGAGTAGCACGCTTGGCTTGGTGCTTCTGATCTGACATGGATATCCCCTTGAGATCGCTTCGGTGTTTGGCCCCATCATAATGACCAGTCCTGAGGAAGACCGTGCTCAGATCAGCTGGAAGGTGAATTCCCTGTAAAAGTGTGATTGGTGTAACAGGGAGGGCTGCGGCCGAACTATGCCAATGGAGTCCAGCTAATGGGCATACCTAGCAGCGGCAGTGCGCAGAGCGCCAGCGTAACGATAATCCAAATTGCGAACAATGCCGTGCCGCGACCACCTCGTTCGGTGGTCGGCGTTGCGGGGGAACCATTCGCCGGCAACGGTGTCACAGGCTCCTGACGTGTGCTGGTGATGCCGCGCAGTACGCCGGCGCCGAGGCGAATCATAGCTGACTGTGGTCCGAAGACGGTGATGAGCCAGCCGATAGCCATGAATCCGGCGAGTGTCAGTCCGCACATGGAGAATGGCACATCATCAAGCAGTGGAATCGGAATGCTCCGATCTGCGGTGAAATACCAGGAAAGCTCGCGTACGGGAAGTCCCATGAGCACTGTGGTGACGACGATACCGGCGAGATAGACGATAGCCAGCAGTAGCAGTCTTGGCGCTGACAGCAGCAGGGCCTTGACGATATGCCAAGGCAATGTGGCCACGCGAATCAGCGAATCAGAGTTTTTGCGCTCGCCGCCGCGCCGGCCTTCACGTTCCAGCTGAGGCTCGGTGTTGTACGCCAGCGTCAATAGCAGCCAAAGCAGTATTTCGGCCACAATGAGGGCGATGAGCGGGAAACTTGCGGCCAGCACGGCTACCGGCACGGCAAGCAGAAACAGTGGCAATACGCCGTTATGCAAATACATTCCGCGGCGCACATCCGCGGGATTGGGCGCAGGCGGGCCCTGCATCAGTGCCTCGGTGGGCACGGATTGCGCGGCTTGGTTGATGACGTGCTGCATGGCAGGGCGGATCGCCGGATCCACCGCTGTGTTATTCACGCCAGCCGGATTCCACCCGTTTTGCCCGAATGGGACTGGTTGCGGCGCTAGCTGAGGGATGGGCTGCGGCACTGGTTGTGGTGTGGGCAGCACGGCGGTGCGTTCAGACAGCGGCGTGGTCGGGGCGACCGGTGGCTCATCGCTTATTGGCTCAGTACGTTCGACGTCAGGGTGTATCGCCTCGGTGGCGTTTTCGGCGGTGCTGCCTACTAGTTGTGTTGCCTCATCATCCTGACGCCAGATGGCCCGCGGATTAGCGCTATCCGCGTCGGCGGTTGCGCCAAAAGGGGGCATCGCCTCGGTTCCGTCAGTCGTAGCTGTGGCGATTGTGGCGGCCGAACCGGCGACGGCCCCTGCGGCGAATGGACCGGCTTGCGTGCCTTGCCAGACGTTGGGATCCAGAGCGTCTACGGCGATGGCATTCAAGAGCTGATCTGGCGTGCAGCGTTTCGACCGATCGGGGTTGAGAGCTGATCGGAACACGGCCATCGTGCCGGCCGGCAGCCCGGTGAGATTTGCGTTGCCTGATGCTTCACGCTCTAACACCGCCATCATCGGTTTGGTGCCGAACACCGGTGCGCCGGTCGCGGCGAAGGCGAGCACGGAGGCTACGGACCACCAGTCGGTCATTTCATCTGATTCAGCCCCTTCAATAATTTCGGGGGCTATGAATCCGGGTGTGCCCATTACCAGTCCAGTGCGGGTCACGTGGCTTTCCCCCTCGCCCATGGCGATGCCGAAGTCGACCAGCACCGGGCCGGCTGCTGAGACCATCACATTGGTGGGTTTGATGTCGCGGTGGACGATGCCGGCCGCATGCACGGCTTTGGTGGCGTCGATGAGCTTGCGGGCCAGACGTTCCAGGTCGTCGCCGATATAACGGCCGTTGACCTCCACGTCTTCCTTGAGATTACGGCCCTCGATGAGCTCGGTGACGATGAACGCCAATGAATCATCGAGCTCCATGTCAACAATGCCGCATACGCCCGGATGATTGACCTTCTTCAGAGCCATTGCCTCACGACGTAGGCGCTCGCGCGGCGTGATGTTGGGTTTGAGGTCCGGGTCGTGCGCTGCCGTGCTGGCGGAGTTCGGGGTTCCCGATTCGTCGGCCAGCGAATCGCGCAGGATCTTCATGGCATAGGTGGTACCGCCATCGTCGCGCACACGCCATACCGATCCCATGGCGCCCGCGCCGAGTCGGGAGACCAGCGTATACCCGCCAACCACTTCGCCCGGTTCAAGATTCAACGCGTTCAAATCGCTCATGCCCTCCATCCTAGCTTGGTGGCGTCTTTGGGGTGGTGCTTGGGCGCTCAGCGACAGAAATTTGGGTAAAGATGCCGTTTACGTATCAAGAAGTGCCATTTACGTCATATTGGATGGGTCATGGGCACGAATGTGGTAGCAGATTATGCGCTCGAAATGACAGGATAGGTGTGCGGGCGGGTACGGGCCAAGCGAATCTGCCACCCTAGAATCATCGGCATCAAGGATGTGTCGGCGTAGCAACCCGATGGAGAGCCAGGCAGACATATCTCATGCGATGACCACGGTGCAAGGGCAGTATCGTGCAATCGCTGATCGAACTCGATGAAGATCGGACTCGGATGCCGCAGTTTGGTAAGAAACAAGGAGGAGAAACACCATGCTGCAGATCAACATGGCCGACGTCATGAACGTCGTTGGCTCGCTGGTCCCCTATCTGGTGGTTATCGGCGTGCTGCTGGTATTGGCCATCATCATCACCTTTGCCGTCAACAAGAAGACGGTCAAGAACGTGGGCTCTCGCAAGCTCATTCACTCTGAATCCTGGATTGTCGCCCTGGTGGGCATCGTCGTGGCCATCTCCATGATGCTGTCCGGCCCGCTGGCGACGCTGCTCAACAACGCGACCCTCACGAAGTACATGCTGTCTGACGCTACTGTTTCCAAGGCTAATGAGCTGGCCAAGGAAGTGCAGTCGGAAGCTATCACCATGCTGAAGAACGATGATTCCAACCTGCCGTTGAGCAACAAGAAGGTCAACGTGTTCGGTTGGGGCTCCACCAACCCGGTCTATGGCGGCACTGGCTCCGGCTCCATGTCTGACCAGTACGACACCGTTTCCCTGCTTGATGGCATGAAGGAAGCTGGTCTTGAAACCAACGCCGATCTGAGCAAGCTGTACACCGATTATCGTGCGGACCGCCCGGTTGTTGCTATGTGGTCCCAGGATTGGACCCTGCCTGAGGTTCCGGCCGACCAGTATTCCGATTCGCTGCTTTCTGACGCCAAGAGCTTCTCCGATGAGGCTGTTGTGGTGCTCACCCGCGTCGGCGGCGAAGGGGCTGATCTGCCGACCAACATGAAGGCCAAGACCATTACCTACAAGAACAACTCCAAGGATTATGATGACTTCCAGGATGGTGAGCACTTCCTGCAGCTGAGCAAGACTGAGCGCGACATGATTGACCTGGTCACCAAGAACTTCGACAAGGTCACGCTTGTCTATAACGGTGCAAATGCTTTCCAGTTCGACTTCCTGAGCAACTACCCGCAGATCAAGTCCGTGTTGTGGTGCCCGCCTGCAGGCCAGACCGGCTTCTCCGCACTCGGTGACGTGCTCGCTGGCGAAACCAACCCGTCCGGCAAGACTTCCGACACGTTCGTCAAGGATCTGACCAAGACCCCAGTGTTCAACAACACTGATGGCGCCGCTGCGGCCAGCTCGTCTTCCGTTGGTACCGATGGCGCATTCGTCTACGATAACGTCGACGATCTGGCTGCTACGTACACCGCCTTCACCGGTCGGGAAAATACCGTGCTTCCGTCCTTCGTCAACTATGTCGAAGGTATTTATGTGGGCTACAAGTTCTATGAGACTGCAGCCGATGAAGGTCTGATCAACTATGATGACACCGTCATCTATCCGTTCGGTTACGGCTTGTCTTACACCAGCTTCGAGCAGAAGATGGGTGACGTTTCCCACAAGGATGGCAAGGTCACGTTTGATGTGACCGTCACCAACACTGGCGACACCGCCGGCAAGGACGTTGTTGAGGTCTATTACAACCCGCCGTACACCGATGGCGGTATCGAGAAGGCCTCCAAGAACCTCGTCGCTTTCGAGAAGACCGGGAAGCTTGAGCCGGGCGCCTCTGAGACTGTGAAGATCGAGTTCGATGATGACGATATGGCTTCCTATGACAACAAGAATGCCAAGGCTTGGGTGCTGGAGAAGGGTGATTACGACATCTCCATCCAGTCCGATTCCCATCATGTGATCGATTCCGAGAAGATCAACGTTGCTGACACCATCACCTACGACTCCGAGTCGAACACCCACAACGATGATCAGACCGTGGCTACCAACCAGTTCGACTATGCCGCTGGCGATGTGACCTATCTGTCCCGTGCCAACCACTTCGCGAACTACGTTGAAGCCACCGCAGCCCCGACCAACTTCTCCATGAGCGACGAAGTCAAGGCTGCCTTCACCAACAACGGCAACTATGATCCGACCAAGTATGACGATGATTCCGACGAAATGCCGACCACCGGTGCCAAGAATGGTCTCCGCTTGGCTGACATGTACGGCAAGGATTACGACGATGCTGATTGGGAGAAGCTGCTTGACCAGCTGACCTTCGACGATATGGACAACCTCATCGCCAACGGTGGCTACGGCACCCCGGCCGTCTCCTCCGTCGGCAAGATCCAGCTCACCGACGCTGACGGCCCGGCCTCGCTGAACAACAACTTCACCGGCGTTGGCTCCATCGGCTTCCCGGCTTCCACCGCATTCGCCTGCACTTGGAACAAGGATCTGGCCAAGCAGTTCGGCGAGATGATCGGCGATATGGCTCACGACATGCATGTTGCTGGTTGGTACGCTCCGGCTATGAACATCCACCGTGGCGCATTCTCCGGTCGTACCTTCGAATACTTCTCTGAGGACTCCCTGCTCTCTGGTGTTATGGCTTCCAACGAGATCGCCGGTGCCAAGGAGAAGGGCGTGTACTCCTTCATGAAGCACTTCGCTCTGAACGATCAGGAAACCAACCGTTCCAACATGGTGTGCACTTGGGCGGACGAGCAGGCCATCCGCGAGATCTACCTCAAGCCGTTCGAGATGAGCGTGAAGGAAGGCGGCGCACAGGCTGTGATGAGCTCCTTCAACTACATCGGTTACACCTATGCCGGCGCTTCCAGCAACCTGCTGAATACCGTGCTCCGTGACGAGTGGGGCTTCAAGGGCTTCGTCCTGACCGATTATTCCGGCGGCTACGGCTACCAGAATGGTGATCAGGAGATTCGTAACGGCAACGATTCCATGCTGGCCACCACCAAGATCACCAACCACATCACCGACAAGTCCGCAACCTCCGTGAAGGCCATGCGTACCGCTGCTCACAACATTCTGTACACCGCCGCTAACGGTTGGCAGTACGAGAACGGTGAGCCTAAGGTTGATACCCCGGTCTGGCGCATCGCGATGTACGTGGTCTGGGGCGTGACCGCTGTCCTGGCAGTCGGCCTCGAGGTCCTGACCATCATGAAGTACCTTAAGCGCCGCAAGGCCGTGGCCGCACCGGTTCCCGCCGATGCACCGACCGAGGCCTGAGAGAAAACAGATACGCTAAGACCTAGTGCTTAGCGGATATGCAGCCCCCTCTGACGAGGGGGCTGTCTCGCGTATGCGCGATATGCGTGCGGGAGAGAATCTCCCACGAATACACCACCAGAAACACCACGGACAGCACCATCAGCGGCCAGTCCGTCCACTTCTTCCACGTCTTCGGTCCCATATTCCGATTGTAGTGGCGCGCCCGCTGCGCCACTGCGGAGCATGACTCCGGACGTCAGTGTTGTATACGTTCGTATACATTTCACGTTGTGTACGAACGTATACAACAGTGTCTTTCACCTCGTATTTCCCTTATGACTATCACCACAGTGATATAATCAAGAATATGTAAGGAGAAAGAAGGAGCCGGCTAATGGAGACCTTGGCAATCGATCTGTGGCATGGCTCTTCGCGCGTCATCAAACATCCCGAATACGGGCTGGGCAAGCCGAACAACGATTATGGCCGCGGATTCTATTGCACGCGCAGCGTCGAGCTGGCCAAGGAATGGGCGTGCGCGGGACTGGATGACGGTTTCGCGAATCGGTACACATTGGCCACCAACGGGCTCACCTTCCTGGACCTGTCCCAGTTGCCCTACACCATCCTGAACTGGTTGGCCCTGCTGGTCGAAAACCGTCGTTTCCAGCCGACCACCACCGTCGCCGCGCAAGGCATCGAATATCTGAAACAAGTGTTTCTGCCGGATACCAGTCAGTCTGACGTCATCGTCGGATATCGTGCCGACGATTCGTATTTCTCGTTCGCCCGCGCTTTTGTCAATAACGCGATTTCCCTCGACCAACTCGCCGAGGCGATGCGGTTGGGTGAGCTCGGCAAGCAGATCGTACTCACCAGTCCTCAGGCATTCGCGGCGCTGCGGTTCCAAGGCTGCGAAATCGCCCGCGCTTCGACCTACCACGTATTGCGCAACGAGCGCGACCGCACGGCTCGTGAAGCCTACCGTCGCAACAGCGCTGAAGCCGATCTCGACGGCCTGTTCATGCGCGACATCATCCGTGAGAAAGTGACCAACGATGATCACCGCCTACGATGAGACATACTTGCCGGACGCCATGGCCAACTTGGCCGGTGCCTTCGATTATGCGCTGAACGATTGCGTGTTGCCGGTCGGCCTATTCATGGACTTCTTCGCCACCTCCGAGGCGGCCGCGCTTTTCGGGCGAGGCACGCCCAAATACGTGTGTGGCATGTCCGGCGAGGAGCTGGTGGCCGAAATCATGCGGCAAACCGGCTGGGCTCGCATTATCGATATGCCGCCCGTCGCACTGCGCACCGGCTCAACACCCGAATACTGGGCCGGATGGGTACTCGCATACTGCCAATGGGCCAGGGGAGTGCGGTTCTCGGACATTCTCGATGTGCTGTCGCTCGACGATATCGTGCGACTGCACCCGACTCTGCACGAAGCCGACGAAAGCCGATTCGTCGACGTGTACGACGAGCGGGCCGCCCATAATCGCACCGAGGGCGACTCCCGGCTGCACACGATCCGCGTGCGCGCCGGACTCAGCCAATCCGGGCTGGCCCGCCGCTCCGGCGTTACCCTGCGCTCCATCCAAATGTACGAGCAGCGGCAGAAGAACACCAATCGCGCCTCCGCTGAGGCGGTCTACCGCCTCGCCTGCGCCTTGCGCTGCTCCATGGAAGGGCTGCTGCAGTTTTAGGTTGATTCTCGCAATCCCAAAATCTCTCCCAAGCGTCGCACATTTCTCCGCTCTCAAGCGTATTGTCTGTGAAAGGCCTTTTGTGGAAGGTGGCGACGGGACGGCAAGCTAGCGGCCGCGCTGTCGCCGCTTTCTCGACGGACGAGAAGGAAACCCGTGGACAACCGCCAGTACCGACAGATCGTCGACGACTACGCCGACATGGTGTACCGCATCGCGCTCAACCAGACGCGGCGCGTGCCCGATGCCGAGGACGTGGTGCAGGCGGTGTTCCTGAAGCTCTACGAGAAACCGCCGACGTGGCTTGGCAACGGGCTCGAGTGCGATGGCGGGCGAGCCATGGCGGCCGGAACCGAGCGCGAACCCGCCCGCGACGAGCGTCTGCGCGCCTGGCTCATCCGCGTCACGGTGAACGAGTGCAAAAGCCTCTGGCGGAGTCTGTGGCGCCAGCGAGTGGAGCTGCGCGAGATTCGCGACGGCGATGCCCCGCCCTTCGAGGAGTCCGCGTTCGCCGAGCCGGCTCACGAGGCGCTGTACGCGGCTTTGGGCACGCTGCCCGAAAAGTGCCGCATTGTCGTGCACCTGTTCTACTTCGAGGACATGGGTACTCGCCGGATCGCCGAGGTGCTGGGCATCAAGGAACCCACGGTGCGCACCCGGCTCGTCCGAGCAAGGAAACTACTGAAACAGTCACTGAAGGAGGCGTGGGAAGATGAGCAACCAAAACTGAAGGAGGCGTGGGAAGATGAGCAACCAAAGCCAATACAAAGCCATGATGGGCGAGGTCCATGCCTCTGCTGACCTGATTGGAAAGGTTAAGGGCATTCCCATGGAGAAGACGAAGAAGCGCACGACGGCCCTGAAATTCGCGACCGCTACCTGCGCGGCATTGTTGGGCGTGTTCGTGGTCACCAACGGCGTCTGCTACGCCGCCACGGGCGAGACCTGGGTGGAGAAGGCCACGGTCTACATCAACGGCGAGCCGGTGGAGCTGGACGTGCAGATGAGCCAGAACGGCGATACCACCGTGGCGGAGGTCAGCTACGAGGTGAACGATGAGAGCGGCGGCGCGGCGCAGATGACCATGATCTCGGAAGACGGCGACTTCGACGGCACGACCTTCGAGATCCACGACTACACGGTGGAAGGCGCCGAGGACGGTTCGCCGAACGCCGACGACATGGTGCTGGAATCTTCCGACGGCCATGTCATTCTGGCCCCCGAGGGCATCGAGCCCATCGACCTCACCGATGAGCTTGCCACCAACGGCGCCGCCACGGGCACCTACGAGAAGGACGGCGCTACCTACGTGTACCAGGTAAGCGGCGAGCCCGGCAACTGGCACGCCTCCGTGCATCTTGAGGGCGTCGACGCCGAAGCTTCCCCGTCCGCCGCTGCCGAGGCGCGATAGAGTTCCGATAGAACGGTTGTAGAATTCCGCCGCGCATCGTGCGCGTCCCCTATAATCTCCCGCGCGGGCGCAGTCCCTGCGGGAGATTATTGCGTGGAAGGAAGCGGTTATGGCGAGGTTGACGGAGCGGGCCTTCGAGAATGCAGTGGTGCGGCTGCGCGACGGCCAGGGCGCGTTGGGCCAAAGCGCGTTGGATGTGCTGCACAACCAGCGTGAGGAGCTGGCGAACCAAATGCTGGCGCGGCTGG
>OLOX01000807.1_pt1 | contig 32150 bp, 30 predicted proteins | sample 1672091 | NCBI WGS metagenome assembly OLOX01 (sample SAMEA3136644, study PRJEB25190) | human gut metagenome | reverse complement strand
AGAATTTTTCCGGCGAACAAAATGCCCTGTCCGCCAAAACCAGCTAAAATAAATTCGGTTGTCATGCCTGTTCATCCTCCCCTGCTGCACCATCTTTATATACGCCCAGCGGATAATAATGGCTCATCTTATCCTTGACGAACTGCATTGCCTCCTGCGGTGCCATGCCCCAGTTGGTCGGGCAAGTGGACAGAACTTCGATAATCGAAAGTCCCTTTTCTGCCTTTTCGTTTTCAAATGCCTTGCGGATTGCCTTCTTAGCATCCCGAATGTGCGGAACGCTGTCTACAGCAACACGCTGTGCCAATGCAACACCCGTCAAGGTGGACATCATTTCACAAACCCGAATTGGGTAACCAGCATACTTCGGATCTCTACCGTATGGGGTTGTCTGAGTAACCTGTCCCGGCATGGTAGTCGGTGCCATCTGACCACCCGTCATACCATAAGTCGTGTTATTGATAAAGATAATAACCAGATTTTCCCCACGTGTTCCGCTGTGTACGGTTTCCGCTGTACCAATTGCGGCAAGGTCGCCATCGCCCTGATAGGTAAACACAAACTTGTCGGGATTTCCGCGCTTTACGCCTGTAGCCACCGCCGGAGCGCGTCCGTGAGCGGCCTCTATCATATCGCAGCTGAAATAATCGTACGCCATTACGGAGCAGCCTACCGGGCAAACTCCGATGGTCTCGCCCTCGATACCCATTTCGTCAATGACCTCAGCCACCAGTCTGTGCACGATTCCGTGCGTGCAGCCTGGGCAGTAATGGAACGGAACGTCAGTCAGCGCGTGTGGTTTCTTGAATTCCGGCATATCACTCAGCCTCCTTTTCGCTCAGGAGCTTTATCTGCTCGAATATTGCAGTCGGCTTCGGAACTACGCCGCCGGTGCGTCCGTAAAACTCCACGGGAATTCGGCAGTCCAGCGCGAGTTTTACGTCGTCGATCATCTGACCCATCGACATCTCCACGCACAGAACGCGCTTTGCATTCCGGCACGCTTCGCGGACTTCCTGAACAGGGAACGGCCAAAGAGTTACCGGGCGGACAAGTCCCGCCTTGATCCCTGCTTCGCGGGCGCGGTCAACCGCCGCCTTTGCAAGTCTTGCGACCGAACCGTACGCTGCAACCACGATATCCGCATCCTCGGTCTTGTAAAGCTCGGCTTCGTGTAGCTCCTTCTTTGCGGTCTCGTAACGCTCGAAGCGCTCGATATTAAGGCGCTCAAGCTCCTCGGCCTGTAAGTAGAGCGAGTTGACTATGTTGTGTCTGCGCTTATTGCCGTGCCCGTTTGTTGCCCATGGCTTCTCGGAAGCGTCGTGGTGCTGTATCTTGCCGACCTTGAATGTGACCGGCTCCATCATCTGACCGAGCAGTCCGTCCGCAAGTATCATAGCGGGCATACGGTACTTATCGGCTTCGTCGAAGGCTCTGCCCATGAGATCTGCCATCTCCTGAACGGTGGAAGGCGCGAATACAAGTATCTGGAAGTCGCCGTGACCCAGCGCCCTGGTAGCCTGCCAGTAGTCGCTCTGGGATGGCTGAATGCCGCCGAGTCCGGGTCCGCCGCGCATTACGTTTACGATAACGCAGGGCAGGTCGGAACCCGCCATGTAGGAAACGCCCTCGCTCTTAAGGGAGATTCCCGGCGATGAACTGGATGTCATGCACCGTACGCCGGAGCTTGCGCAGCCGTATACCATGTTGATAGCCGCTATCTCGCTCTCCGCCTGGAGGAAAACGCCGCCGACCTTCGGCATGCGCTTCGCCATATAAGCGGAGATCTCCGTCTGAGGTGTGATGGGGTAGCCAAAAAAGCACTTGCAGCCGGCGCGTATCGCAGCCTCGGCGAGAGCTTCGTTGCCCTTCATAAGGTTTCTTTCCATCACTTTTCACCTCCGTCCGGAATTATCGTGATCGCGCAGTCGGGACACATCATCGCGCACATTGCACACGCAATGCATGCGTCATCGTCGATACAGACGGCGGTGTAATATCCCTTTGCATTCAGCTTTTCATGCGAGATCTCAACGATCTTCTTAGGACATGCGGTGGTACACAGCGCACAGCCCTTGCAGGCTTCAAAGTCCACATTCATCTTAGCCATTTTTAAATCCCTTTCCAGATCCGGTAAGCCCGGACGACCCGCATTCCTGCGGATTTCTGCACTCCGGCAGTTTCTATTCTTCCCAGAATGGGCGCACGTAAACGTCCACCGGGTAGGCTCCTTCTACGCCCAGACTGCGCTCCGCGGCGGTCAGCGCAAGCGGTACGCCTGCCTCTGACGCGCATTTTAAAGCATAATCCGCCGTGACTTTTACATCATCGGCGGTAGTCTGTGAGCCTAGGTTTGAGCAGTTTACAATGCCCTTTGCCCTGATACGCGACACCTGCTCTATGTCGCGCAGAAGCTCCACTGCTTCACCGGGAGTTCTTGTAAGATAGCGGTAGCGGTTCACGACGTAATACAGCTCGCAGCCGAAGTTGCCAAGCACTGTTGCGTACTGCCCCAGCGCGACCGCGCCGGTGTCGTCCCCTCCGACGTCGATGATAAGGCGGTCGCAGCCGTTGATGACCGCCGCCATGTCAAAACCGAGCGAGGGGATATCGAGGTTGGTATTCGCAAACTGCGGCGCGACCAGCTTTATCCCGAGGGAGCCGAACAGCTCCGAGAAATCCGCGGTGCGGAAGTAGGGATTCACGATATCAAGATCGATTATCGTGACCCGCTCCCCTTCCTTAGCGAAATCAACCGCCAGGTTCACCGCGAGATTGGTCTTGCCGGAGCCGTAATGACCCGTTACAGCAATTATCTTTCCAAGATTATTGATATCAGCCATCAATAGTAGTAATATCCGGAGCCAACGGAGTCAGCAATGCTGCTGCCGATACCCACCATGCTTACCGCGAACACGATAGCAAAAATGATCCCTACTGCCACACTGATAGCCTGAATGATGATCATAGCCTGGCAATAGCGCTTCTTATTAATAGGAGTATCCGAGCTTACGCCCCATACGATACAGAGGATAAGGCTGATGATACCGAACCATGTGGTAAGGATAATCGTGCCGACCCACTGACCGAGCGTCATGGGGGTATCGTTCACGGGCTGAACATTATTGTTGAACTGCTGAGCGTTCGAGCTGCCGTAATTATTGATATGTGCCGACTGGGGTGCGGTGTAGCTGGTCTGCTGGCTATAGCTGGGAATGCTGTTTGCTGAAGGCATTACGTCATTCTGCTGTGAAGCGCCCATCGGGGTGGTCTGCGGAGTCTTTTCAAGCTGAACAGCAGCGGGCAGCGGTTCGCCGCAGGAAGGGCAGAACGCTCCGTCGCCAGTCACTAATGTGTTGCATTTGGTGCATACTCTCTGCATGTCAATTACCTCTTTTCGTTAAGTTCGGAGCTAACCAGAAGCTCCCTATATAACATATACGAACAGGTTCGTTAATATGTACAATTGTATTTTATCATAATAATCTTCGGTTGTCAATAACAAACAACGATGTCACAGAAATTTCATTAAGCGAACACTTTTCGGCAACAAATACCGCGACATGTGAGCATTATTTACTTTTCCAGCCACTGGCTCATTCCGGCACCGAGCAGCTCGTTGGGACGGTCGCGGAAGCCGAACTGCCTGTAAAACGGCTCACGCTCCTTTGCCGACATGAGATACACCACGATCTTCTCGCCGGGCTCCAGCGTGGAATAAAGGTAATCCATAGTGCGGTGCATCATCTGCTTGCCGATTCCCTGGTGCTGGTACTCGGGAATCACTATCACGTCCGTGATGAAATTCGCGTAGCCGCCCTCGGAAAGCACGCGTATCATTCCGACGCACTTTCCGTTGTCCCTGACCGTTGTAATATGGAACGCGTTATTGAGTACGTTCCGGCAAATTCGGTCGGAAAGCGGCATGAAATTCACGAGGCGGCGCATTTCCTTATATTCCTCCAGCGTTGGCGCTTTATCTATAAATTCAAGTGCCATGTTGACTCTTCCTTTCTTTATTTCAAGCTAAAAGCCGCCCGGTCTCCGGACGGCTCCTTAAAGCTCGTTATGCCTTATCTTCGCCAGGTTCTCCCGTACTGTCCGCTTCGTGGTTCTCAGCGGGAGCGATGCCCTCTGTCGGCGAGGTCTCCGTCTTGGTTTCCTCCGACGGGGCTGTCTCGGCGATATCCTCCGGCTTCTTCTTGGGATTGCCGTCGATGTCGATTTCGTCAGCCATCAGCTTGTAGAAGTCCGGACCGTCGATCTTCTCGTGCTTCATGAGGTACTGTGCGCAGCGTTCGAGCAGGTCGCCGTGTTCGGTGAGTATCTCCTTCGCCTTCTCGTAACCGGTCTCGATGAGCTCGCGTATCTCGCCGTCTATCTCAGCTGCAACATTCTCTGAGTAGTTGCGCCCCTGAGAATAATCTCTGCCGAGGAAGACTTCCTGGTTCTCATGTCCGTAGAGTATCGGGCCGAGTTTTTCGGAAAAACCGTAGCGCGTTACCATGTTCCTTGCAACAGACGTCGCACGCTCAATATCGTTGGAAGCGCCTGTGGAAATATCGTCAAGTATCAGTTTTTCAGCAACACGGCCGCCGAGGAGAACTATGATCTCCTCCTCCATGTAGGTCTTGCTTACGAAGGATCTGTCCTTCTCAGGGACGTGCATTGTGAATCCGCCCGCCATTCCGCGCGGAATGATGGACACCTGATGTACCTTATCCTGCGACTTGCAGAAGTAGGTCGTGATAGCGTGACCGGATTCGTGATAAGCTGTGAGCTTCTTCTCCTCCGGAGTTACGACCTTGGACTTCTTCTCAGGACCTGCAACCACCTTGATAGTAGCTTCCTCGATGTCCGCCTTGGTTATCGCGCGGCGGTTAGCACGCGCAGCAAGCAGAGCCGCCTCGTTTACAAGGTTCTCGAGGTCTGCACCGGTAAAGCCTGCGGTTGTTGCCGCGATGGTCTTGAGGTCGACGTCGGGGCCGATGTTCTTGTTTCTTGTGTGGACCTTGAGTATCTCCTCGCGGCCCTTGATGTCAGGGTAGTTTACGACGATCTGTCTGTCGAAACGTCCGGGTCTGAGCAGCGCCGGGTCGAGGATATCACGGCGGTTGGTCGCCGCCATTACGATGATGGAGTCGTTCTCGGTGAAGCCGTCCATCTCAACGAGGAGCTGGTTCAGAGTCTGCTCGCGCTCGTCGTGACCGCCGCCGAGACCTGCGCCTCTCTGGCGTCCGACTGCGTCTATCTCATCAATGAAGATGATGGAAGGTGTCTTTTTCTTAGCCTGCTCGAACAGGTCGCGGACTCTCGACGCACCAACGCCGACGAACATCTCAACGAAGTCCGAACCGCTTATTGAGAAAAACGGAGCGCCAACTTCGCCGGCAACCGCCTTTGCAAGCAGAGTCTTACCTGTTCCGGGAGGGCCAACGAGCAGAACGCCCTTAGGAACTCTCGCGCCTATCTCGCGGTACTTGCCGGGGTTCTTCAGGAAGTCGACGATCTCCTCAAGCTCCTGCTTTTCCTCGTCTGCGCCTGCAACGTCGTCAAATGTGACCTTCTTTCCGGTGTTCTGGCGCACGTTCGCCTTGGAGAAGCTGGACATCTTTCCTCCACCGGTGCTCTGGCGCATTACTATGACCGTAAAAATGATCATCACGCCGACCAGCAGCAGGTAAGGGAGTACGCTTGTCAGGAATGTATTATCGGATATCGGGATATAATCCTCGACAAGCGGGCTGTCCGGGTTCGCCTCGTTGTATCTCAGGCGGTAGTTCGCCGCTTTTCCGTCGGAGGTATATCCGGAATTGATATCGTTGATGAAAATGCTGACATTCGGCACGGTGTACTGATGAGCCGGAGCGCCCGCAGCCTCGCCCTTGAGCTTATAGGTCAGCGCGCCGCTTCCGAGATCGAGCTGATACTGTGCAACGTTCAGGTCGTCGAACTCAGAGATAACGCCGGAATATGTGACCGTAGTGCGCGAGGAATTGCTCGCAATGTTAAGTACAGACACCAGTCCGAAAATCAGAAGGAAGATAATTACCAGATAAATAATTACACCTTTTAATTTGTTAGAATTCATTAATACCGCCTTTCCGGAAGATATTTCCTTGATACGCAATATATAGTATACCCGATTTGAAGCATTTTATTTTCATAATTAATTTGTGCCACAAATGTGGGTAGTTGTCCCTTATTTTATTTGGACAATGAATATTATATCACACTTTTAATCAAATTGCAAACTATTTCGGTGAATATTAGCTGAAAATTTAGGTGAAAAACTGTGATTATTAATTACTTTTCGTGCTTGCGGTAGTGCTGCTCCGCATATTCAATGTAAACAGCGCCGCGTCTTACCACGAAGAATTTTCCGCGGCAGGGATTGAATTTTCCCTTTCCGGAAGCGATGATTTCCCTTGCAGTGTTGATTCTCAGCGCGCTCGGCTCAATTCCTCCGCTCTGGAGTATCAGCTTTATTGCGCGGCTCTGCACCGGCTTCGGGAGCTTGGCAAGCTTCTCTGCACTCCATGCTGGCTGTAATTCCCAGATATCCTCCTCGCCGGGAGTTCTCAGCCTGACCGTAGTTTCAGCCTCGGAAAGCGTCTGACGCGCCATGTCGTCCAGGAAGTCGCTGTCATCCCGGAGCGACTGCTCCATGCGGTTCATCGTGGAAAACAGCGAGCCGTTAATTTTCAGCATTTCCGGGAGTATTATATGCCGTATCTTGTTGCGGGTGTAGTCCGTGGATAGGTTCGTTTTATCCGTGACCCACGACAACCCGCGGCTCTGGCAATACTCCTCGACTTCCTCCCGGGTGCAGAATATCAGCGGGCGGATTATATTCCCGCGCACCGGCGGAACTCCGCACAGACCCTTCAGACCTGTGCCGCGCATGAGGTTCAGGAGCACCGTTTCGGCGCAGTCGTTGGAATTGTGCGCCGTAGCCAGCTTCTTTCCATCCGAGACCTCCGCGAAAAAATCGTACCGCACCCGGCGCGCGCACTCCTCCAAGCTTTCGTGCTTCTGCTGCATAGAAGCAACGTCGGCCTCCAGAACCCGGAGCTCCACGCCGAGCCGCTTACAGAACTCCTCGCAGAAATGCATGTCAGCATCGGATTCCGCGCCGCGCAGATGGTGATTAACATGACACGCTGAAACGGTTATCCCAAGCTCCCCGGAAAGCTCCGTCAGGGCATGGAGAAGCGAAACGCTGTCCGCCCCGCCCGAAAGCGCGGCAACAACAGCGTCCCCCTTTTCTATCATTTTGTACTCGGCAAGCGCCGACCTGATATTATCCAGAAAGTCCATTCCGACCTCTTACTGCCCCTCCTGGCGCACCAGCTCCGCATTTGTGAAGCGCGTGAACTCGCCGTCCCAGCCGAGCGGGACCGTACCCGGTTCGCCGTGACGGTTCTTTGCCACGATGCATTCGCAGGAGTGCACGTTGGGGTCTGTTTTGTCATAGTAGGAATTGCGGTAGAGGAACATAACGATGTCCGCGTCCTGCTCGATAGAACCGGATTCACGCAGGTCTGACAGCATGGGGCGCTTGTCAGGGCGCTGCTCCGGACCTCTTGCGAGCTGCGACAGCGTGATGACCGGAACGTTCAGCTCCTTCGCCATGATTTTCAGGTTACGCGTAATGTCGGAGATCTCGACTACTCGGTTGCCGTTGTAGTTCTTGGTCGACGACATGAGCTGCAGGTAGTCGATGACCACCAGTCCGAGATTCTTCATTCTGCGGAGCTTCGCCTTCATCGCCGCCACCGTGATTCCCGGCGTGTCGTCAATGTAAATGTTGAGCCTTGAAAGCACGTCCGAAGCCCTGCCGATATCCTTCCACTTTTCGGGAGGGATCGTGCCGGTTTTCATCGCGTCCGATGTCAGGGAGGCCTCGCTGCTTATCATACGGCTGACTATCTGCTCCTTTGACATCTCAAGGCTGAACACGGCAATGGAAGTGTCCTGGTATTTCTTTCCGACATTCGTTACGATGTTCATTGCGAATGAGGTCTTACCCATACCGGGACGAGCCGCAAGGATTATCAGGTCGGAGCGGTTCAGACCGTAGATCCTGCGGTCGAGATCCATGTACAGCGTGGACAGTCCCGTGATGGTCTGCCCCTTGCCCTCCTTCGCCGCCTTGTAAAGCTCGTCAAGAGCTTTGATTCGGTCAAGGACGATTCCGCCGATGTGGGTGAGTCCCTTTATCTCAGCGCCGCTTCTGATATCGAAGATCTTCTGCTCTGCGAGGTCGATGAGGGTATTTGCGTCCTCGGTGCCCTCGTTTACAGCGTCGATGATGTCCTTGGAAGCAAATATCAGGCTTCGCGCCATGTACTTATCAACGACTATCGCCGCGTATTTTCCGACTGTGGAGATACTCGGAACTGCGGTCATTATCCGCGCGAGGTACTCCTTCGCCTGCTCCGGGGTCTCGAAGATGTTCTGGCGCATTACAGCGTCGAGCACCGTGACGATATCTATTTTGTCGCCGGCGAGATACATATTCAGCATTACGCCGTAAACCGAGCGGTTCAGCGCAACATAGAAATGATCCGGCTGGAGAACGGTCGCAAGTTCGGACATTGCGCTGCTGTCCATGAGGACGGCGCCAAGCACCGACTGCTCCGCGTCGATATTGCACGGGACGTTGATCCCCGAGAGATCATACTCTGCCATATCAGCCCTCTACTACGCTGACTGTGAACTTCGCGGTAACTCCCGCATAGAGGCGCGCCTCTGCGGAGAAATCGCCGAATCCCTCGATCTTGAGGTTAACGGAGATCTTCTTCTTGTCTACGTCGCAGCCAAGCTCCTGCTTGATCGCCGCGGAAATCTCCTTTGCGGTAACTGTTCCGAAAAGTCTGCCGTTCTGACCCGCCTTTGCAAGCACGGTGATCTTCTTATCCTGGAGCTTCGCGGCGATCTCCTTCGCGTTTGCGATGTCAACGTCGATCTTGTGCTGAGCGGAATCCTTCTGCCCCTGAAGCAGGTTGAGGTTCTTTGCGGAAGCCTCCTGCGCGAGTCCCTTTTTAATAAGGAAGTTCACACCGTAGCCGTCCTTGACCTCGTGAACCTCGCCCTTCTTGCCTGTGCCCTTAACGTCCTGAAGTAAGATTACCTTCATCTTGAATACCTCCTGTATCAGTCCTGCGGAAGATTGTTGTAGTACTTGTCGATAGCGTCGTAGAGCTTCTGTACTGCCTCTTCCTTGTCAATATTGTAGAGCTGTGCGCCGGCCATTGTGAGATGTCCGCCGCCGTCGTCCTTTTTGTTTCCTATATTCTCCATGAGAACCTGCACGTTGACCTTGCCCAGCGAACGCGCGCTGAAACTCCAGCCGTTTTCTATCGGATAGACGGTCACGGAGGCGTCAACGCCGGTTATATTGAGCATTTCGTCCGCCGCCTGGGAGCATACCACACGGATATCCTCGAAGGACTCGCCTACCACGGATATCGCGAAGCCGCGGTACATCTCCGCAGAAGCGACCACCTTCGACCTGCGCATGCGGGACTTCATGGAAGTCGCAAACAGCTTCTTGACGAGTATCGTGTCCGCGCCGTACTTCCTGAGCCTTGCCGCCGCCTCGAACGTAGCTTCTCCGGTACGCATAACGAAATCCTTCGTGTCGAGGGTTATGCCCGCGAGCAGAGCCTCAGCCTCCAGCGGAGTGAGGTTCCCAGCGTCGCCGAAGTATTGCAGGAGGTCGGTCACCATCTCCGAAGCCGAGGACGCGTTCGGGTCGACCCAGCTTATTACTGCGGGGATCTCGTTATCCGCCTTGCGGTGGTGGTCGATGACTATAACGCGGGTCTGATCCGCCTTTTCGTACAGCTCCACGCTGTCGACCTTTTTCTCAATGTGCGTATCAACTATACACAACAGCGAATTTTCACTGAACCGTATCGCGGCGACCTTAGGCTCGATAACGAGCGGCGGGTCGTACTCCGAGAACCTGCCCAGGAGCTGCTCCGAAAGGTTCTTCACGTTGCCGCTGCGGTCAAGCTCGCGGCTCACGCAGGCATACGCCTGCTTTCCCATCCGGCGTATCGAAGCTGCAAGTCCGATCGCGGCGCCCACGCTGTCGTAGTCCCCGTAGGCGTGTCCCATTATGTAGACTGCGTCTGCGGAGTTTATCAGCACTTTAATGCGGTCGGCGGTTATTCTGGTTCTTACGCTGCCGCCGGTGCGCTCGGTGCGCTGGGTCTCTGCGCCGTAGTAGTCGTACCCGGCTTCCCTGCCCTTGCTTACCGCCGCCTGGTCGCCGCCTCTGCCGATGGCCTTTTCAAGCGCCTGCCATGCGAGACTCTCGCTCTCGGAATGGCTGTCGGAATTCCTGCCCATGCCTATTGACAGCGTAACACAGGAACGGTCGTTGACCTTTATCTGGTGCGCCAGTTCGAGCAGCTTTATACGCTCGTCCACCATCTTCTGCGCGAAACGCTCCTCGGTGACGATGATGAACTTATCGCCCGACATCTTGCGGAGCACGGCGTTTTTATCCTTGAAATACTCCTCAAGCAGCCTGTCTATCTGAACCGTTACGAAAGTCTTGTCGCTCTCGCGGTTGGAGCCTGCGATGTCGTCGTAGTTATCGACTGCAACGATGATAACCACCGGCTTAGACCTGCGGTGCTCCTCCTGGAGGGACTTGAAGCCCGTGATGTCGCGGAAAAACATGATGTGTACCGGGTCGGTCGCATTCGCTACGTTTTCCTTGATCAGGCGGCTGCTTGAGTCGCCGTCGTCGGAATTGTACTTTATCTCACGGGAGCAGACACGGTACCATCTGCCATTCTTATAGACCTCCATGCCCTCGCCGGAAAGCATTGAAAAATGCTCTGTGGTGATGCTGTCGATGCTGCTTTCATCGTCATTCGGACGGAAAAAGCAGGAGCCGAACGCGTCGTTGCACCAGAGTATACGCCTGTCGTTGTTGACAAGCGCAACAGGGAGCGGGAAGCTCATCAGCGCCTTATGGTTCGTGTTGTCGATTATCTTGTCAACGCGGTCATAGTATGCGTATTCGTTGACCCTGATCTGGAGCAGCTTGCCAACTGCGATACCGCCAGACAGCAGAAGAAGCGGCAGTGTTATCCAGAATAGCTTCGGCGAGTATCTGAGCATGAAAGAGTCAAGTGCCACAAGAAGCACCGTAAGCGCAATGACTGAGACGAGCAGCAGCTTGCTCCTGTAAAGATTCTTCACTAAAAGACCCTCCAAAAACGAGTTACTTAGTCAAAATGCAGTCCAAAGCGGACGCTGAACTCAATCAGCCTTTCCCTGGACTTCCATTATAATTGGAAGTATCATCGGGCTGCGCTTGGTCTTTGAATAGATGTAATCGCTGAGCGCGTCGCGCATAGCGGACTTGATGTTGCCCCACTCGCGGATATTTCTGTCGCGGCAGTTGTCCATTACCTGCTTCATGAGCTGCTTCGCTTCGTCTAACAGCGCTTCGCTCTCGCGTACGTAAACGAAACCGCGGGAAACGATGTCAGGCCCTGCAAGCACGTTTCCGGTCTCGCGGTCGATGGTCGCTACGATTATCATTACGCCGTCCTCGGCAAGGTGTTTTCTGTCGCGGAGTACTACGCTTCCGACGTCGCCGACGCCGTAGCCGTCCACCATTACCCTGCCCGAAGGAACCGTACCAGTAAACTTCATCTCAACGCCGTCGGTTTCAAGCACCTGACCGAGATCCGCAATGAAGATATGATCCTCAGGTATACCCATGCCTATCGCGAGCTTGCTGTGCTTCTTCAAGTGCTTGTATTCGCCGTGTATCGGGATAAAGAACTTCGGCTTCGTCAGCGAGATCATCATTTTCAGCTCGTCCTGGCAGGCGTGGCCGGATACGTGAACCTCGTACATCGACTCGTAAATTACCTCGGCGCCCTGCTTCATCAGCTCGTTCACAACCTTTGTCACCAGCTTTTCGTTGCCGGGTATCGGGGTCGCGGAGATGATTATAAAGTCCATCGGTGTTATAGTGACCTGCCTGTGGTCACCGCTGGACATTCTGGAGAGCGCTGAGAGCGGCTCGCCCTGGCTGCCGGTGGTGCAGATAACAAGCTTCTCCGGCGGGTACTTGTTCACGTCCTCAATGTCGATGAGCATTCCCTCCGGAATGCGGACGTAATTCAGCTCGACCGCCTTTGCGATGACATTCTGCATGCTTCTGCCGGAAATAGCGACCTTCCTGTCGTGGATTATCGCCTGGTCGATTATCTGCTGAATGCGGTGGATATTACTCGAGAAAGTCGCGATTATGATGCGCTTTCCCTCTGCGGAATTGAACAGGTTCTTAAAGCTCTCGCCCACCGAGCGCTCGGATTTGGTGTAGCCGGGACGCTCCGCGTTGGTGCTCTCGGACATCAGCGCCAGTACGCCGCGGTTGCCAAGCTCGCCGAAGCGCGCAAGATCAATTATGCCGCCCTCTATCGGGGTGTAGTCTACCTTGAAGTCGCCGGTGTGCACGATAACTCCCGCTGGGGTGTGGATAGCAAGCGCGCATGCGTCCGGAATGGAGTGGTTAACGCGAATGAACTCCACGGACATACAGCCCATGCGCTGCTCTTTATCGTGAGCGTGTGCAGCGAGCTCATGACAACATTGAGCGAAGCCTGTGAGAGCAGGTTGTGCTCCTTGAGCTTGCCCTCTACCAGACCCAGCGTAAGGCGGGTCCCGTAGATAGGAACGTTGACCTTCTTTAAAAGATACGGCAGGGCGCCTATGTGGTCCTCGTGGCCGTGGGTGATAACGATACCGCGGAAGCGGTCCTTGTTCTTCTCAAGATAGGTGAAGTCCGGTACTACCAGATCAACGCCCGGCATGTCCTCGTCTGGGAATGCAAGTCCGCAGTCAACGATGAACATATCGTTGCAGCACTCGTAAACGTAGAGGTTCTTGCCGATTTCGTTAAGTCCGCCGAGCGCCGTGAACTTCACGGGAGCATAGCGAACCTCCCTAGGCTGCTTCTTCTGCGAGGTGCGCTGGCCGTTGTCGCGCCTGGAGCGCTCCGGGCGCTCGGAACGTTCCTGGCGCTCAGCGCGCTCGGCTCTGTCGGAGCGCTCCTGAACCGGCTTCAGGACTGCCTTCTGCGTGTTCTCCTTTTTCTTCACCGGTGTGAATCTCGCACGGTAGCGCTTGTCGTTCCTGCTCTTCTCAGCTGCGGGACGCTCCTGCTTCGCGGGCTGTTCCGGCTTCTTCTTGGGAGCTATGTTCTCGGTTTCTGTGAGCAGCTTGTTGTTAGTCAATAATCCCATTAATTACGATCCTTTCTCCGTTGCAGGAACTATATCCGGGCTGCAAAAAGGCGCAGTACACCGCCTGTTGTATCAGATCAGGAGCCGAACACGGCATGAATAAGTAAGCGTCCGCACATTGATAAAGAGGAGCGTCCCGCTCCGGGCAAATGACTGCCGGGGGCGGAATGCATGCGGCGAAGCCTTCCGGCAGAACGGAGCCGGCAGACAGCGCCATGTGAGTAAAACGGCAATACGGAACAAACCCCTGCGCCCCGGCGAATGGTGCCGTTTGGCAGAAGGTCAGCCATCTTTTCCGGAGCAAATCGCGCCGGAGATCATCGTTTCATGCTGTTCGGATGATATATGTTAACTGCAAAAAATTACCTATATCTATATTTGACCGGCAGGGCGCAAATATACACATACGCCGACCGGTTTAATACCTTGAAGGACATCAGATCCGGCAAAAAATCCACATTTATTTACCGGACATATGTATTTATTATACCGCTTTTCTGCCCGATTGTCAAGTAGTAGCTACGATTAAATTATCTACATAAGCAGTATTAGGAAACCGTAACGTATAAAGCTTCTTTCATTTATAGATATCTTGATGAGTGCTTTTGTTCTCCGCACTCAGCCACTATTAATTTCAGAGAACACTCCCATCTCAAGCAAAAATCCGGCGCTGGATAACCAACGCCGGAAATTTTATTTATCTTGCGAAACCGCAGTAGATCAAGCCTTGAGAGCCTCTTCAACAAGTACTGCGCAAGCAACGGTAGCGCCAACCATGGGGTTGTTGCCCATACCGATAAGACCCATCATCTCAACGTGTGCAGGAACGGAGGAAGATCCAGCGAACTGCGCGTCGGAGTGCATACGTCCCATTGTATCGGTCATGCCGTAGGAAGCAGGACCAGCAGCCATGTTATCAGGGTGCAGGGTACGGCCTGTACCACCGCCGGAAGCTACGGAGAAGTACTTCTTGCCCTTCTCTACGCACTCCTTCTTGTAGGTACCTGCAACGGGGTGCTGGAATCTGGTAGGGTTGGTGGAGTTACCAGTGATGGAAACGTCAACGCCTTCCTTCCACATGATTGCTACGCCCTCGGTAACGTCGTTTGCGCCGTAGCAGTTAACCTTAGCGCGCAGACCGGTGGAGTATGCCTTGCGGAATACTTCCTTAACCTCGCCAGTGTAGTAATCCATCTCGGTCTCAACATATGTAAAGCCGTTGATTCTGGAGATGATCTGTGCAGCGTCCTTGCCAAGACCGTTCAGGATAACGCGGAGCGGCTCCTTACGAACCTTGTTTGCCTTCTCTGCGATACCGATAGCGCCCTCAGCAGCCGCAAAGGACTCGTGACCTGCCAGGAAGCAGAAGCACTTTGTCTCTTCCTCGAGCAGCATCTTGCCGAGGTTGCCGTGACCGAGGCCAACCTTACGCTGATCAGCAACAGAGCCAGGAATGCAGAATGCCTGGAGGCCTTCGCCGATTGCAGCGGCAGCGTCGGCAGCTCTGGTGCAGTTCTTCTTGATAGCGATAGCGCAGCCTACTGTGTAAGCCCACTTAGCGTTCTCGAAGCAGATGGGCTGGATCTTCTCAACTTCATGATAGATGTCAAGACCCTTTGCCTTGCAGATATCAGCACATTCCTCGATGGAGTTGATGCCGTAGTTCTTCAGAACAGCAAGGATCTGGGGTTCGCGTCTGTCGTAGGATTCAAATAAAGCCATTGTTTTCTACCTCCTATTACTGCTTTCTCGGGTCGATGAACTTAACAGCGTCAGCAACGCGGCCGTACTGACCGTGAGCCTTCTCGAATGCTGTGTTAGCGTCATCGCCGTTCTTGATGAATTCCATCATCTTGCCGAAGTTTACGAACTTGTAGCCGATGATCTCGTCATCTTCGTTCAGAGCAAGCTCAGTAACATAGCCGTCGGTCATCTCGAGGTAGCGGGGACCCTTCTTCAGAGTACCGTACATTGTACCGATCTGGGAACGGAGACCCTTACCGAGGTCCTCAAGGCCTGCGCCGATTGCAAGACCGTCCTCAGAGAAAGCGGACTGGGTTCTGCCGTAAACGATCTGGAGGAACAGCTCTCTCATTGCTGTGTTGATAGCGTCGCAAACGAGGTCGGTGTTGAGAGCCTCAAGAATGGTTCTGCCGGGGAGGATCTCAGCTGCCATAGCAGCAGAGTGAGTCATACCGGAGCAGCCGATGGTCTCAACGAGCGCCTCCTGGATAACGCCGCCCTTTACGTTGAGGGACAGCTTGCAGGTACCCTGCTGGGGTGCGCACCAGCCGATACCGTGTGTGAAGCCGTTGATGTCGGTGATCTCCTTAGCCTTTACCCACTTTGCTTCTTCGGGGATAGGCGCAGCGCCGTGTGCAACGCCCTGTGCTACGGGACACATGTTTTCAACTTCATGAGAATAAGTCATTGTTGTTTGAACTCCTTTCAACATTTTGTCCGGAGAAGTCTGCCCGGACATACAACTGTATTATACAACATTTCTCGTCATTTTGCAATAGGTTAGAAGCTACTAACTTCAAAAAAGTTTGTTAACCATCTCTTACTTGGCTCAGCAGTACGCCAAGCAAGGCTAACCGGCGCTTCCGGAGGCATGAATCCGGACTCCCGTCAATCCGCATAGCAGCGCGAAATTAGCCGGAGCGCGCCACGAATCGCTCCGGCTAATTCATATCATACTTGCCCTGTCGAAAAACTCGATTATCAGCCGCTGACTGTCCGCCAGCGCCTCTGCGCACTCCTTTGACCGGAGCCTCCAGGCTTTAAGGCTGCGGCTGACCTTATTCATGCGCTTCTCGCTGACGGTACAGCCCAGAATGTGGCTCCCGTGCTCATAAATGCGCGTTACCACAAGGTGCGGGTAATCCGGCGTGCGTATCGCTTCCTCAATGCGCCGGACGGCTTCTTCGGCGGGGAGTACGTCGTCGTTTTCAGATGCCAGTATCAGTATGTCGCAGTTCATCTTTTCAAGCGGCAGAGCCGACTCCGGAACTGTTCCATTGATGTCAAATATGTACCTCGGCAGACGGTGCGGCCCGTAACCTTTTGAAAACAGCCCCTTTACGAACGCTCCGGCGCTTCCCTTCCGCAGGACGTTCCATGGCGTGAACGGCATATCCCCGCCGCCCCGGGATATCACGGAACTGCCCGCAGGTCTGCGTCCCGCCGTCCCTTCCATCATGTGATCGAACGGCGAGCACACCGCCGCGCAGACTATCTCCGGAATGAAGCATGCGCAGGTGAGCGTATACAGCGCACCCCCGGAAGTACCGGTCATCGCAGTTCGGATATTCTCTCCGAGCCGCTCCCGGAGCCATTTTACAGCGTGCTCGGCGTATTCGGCAGGCACGGCGCTCCGCCGACCCTCCGGGCACAGGCACAGCACGAGCACGGTAAATCCCGCGTCAATAAGAAACTGACTGCTCTCCAAAGCCTGCTCCATGCTTTCATTCAGATCTCCCGCGCGTATCACCGCCATATCAGGACGGCGCGTCCCACTGAAAAAACACCCGATGAACCCGTCCCGCTCAAGCTCTGTCCGCTCCATGCCCGCACCTCCTTTACTAATAAAAAGTATACCACACATCGGACGATAAGTCAACTTGCCGCAGCTTTTCCGCGCTTTTGTACGATAATTTGCTGAATTATCATAAAAAACACTTGCATTAAAACGCGGAAAGTGGTATAATATTTAATAGCGTATGTACTCGGCTAAAGCGTATCCCGATCCCGGAATCCCCCGGGAGATGTTAATACGAGGTGACTTAATGAAAGCAGATCTGCATTGCCACACAACGATCTCCGACGGCTCGCTCGGTATATCCGACGTTATCCGCCAGGCTGACAGGAACGACGTCCGGTGCCTTGCGATAACCGATCACGACAGCCTTGCGTCCCTTTCACGCTCCGCAGTGCTCGGAAAGCGCTACAACGTGAACGTTATCCCGGCGGTTGAATTCTCTGCGTTCGACAGCGAGCGAAAAAAGAAAGTACATATCCTGTGCTACATGCCCGCAAAGCCCGACCGTCTTGAGGGTCTGTGCCTGCGTACCTCCACCGGCAGAATGGAGCTTGGAAAGCGTATGGCGGTCAAGGTGCTCGACAAATATCCGATAACGCTCGAGAGCATTCTGCGCTACTCCGCAGGAAGCAAGGCGATCTACAAATGCCACATCATGCACGCGCTGATGGACTACGGATACACCACCGAGCTTTACGGTGACGTTTACGACTCCATCTTCGACGTAAACGATGGCATCTGCGCTGATGAAGTCGCTTCCGAGGCGAATTTCTACCCGGACGTGCATTTCGTTACCACGCTGATACGCGCTTCCGGCGGTATCTCGGTAATGGCGCACCCGAAGGTCTACGACAGCACCGCCCTGCTTGAGGAGCTTGCCTCCAAGCACGAGATAGACGGCGTAGAGGTCTGGCACCAGAGCGCCGACGAGCAGTACCGAGCGCAGCTCCAGGACATCGCCGCCGCAAACGGTCTGCTGGTGACCGGCGGGTCAGACTTCCACGGATTCTACAATCACTACGCTATCCAGATAGGTTCAAACACGACTCCAGAAGAGTCGCTCAACAGGATAATCACCCATAAGGGTAAAGCATAATACATATTTAAGAGGGAAACAACATGGACATCAAAGAAAAAGCACTACAGAAGCACTACGAATGGGGCGGAAAGCTGGAGGTCATCTCCCGCGCTCCCATCAACACCCGCGAGGATCTCTCCCTTGCGTACACTCCCGGCGTTGCACAGCCCTGCCTTGAGATCGCAAAGGATCCGGAGCTGTCCTACAAACTCACCCGCCGCAGCAACCTCGTTGCAGTCATCACCGACGGCACCGCCGTGCTCGGTCTCGGCGACATCGGCGGACTCGCAGGCATGCCCGTTATGGAGGGCAAGTGCTGTCTGTTCAAGGAATTCGGCGGAGTGGACGCGTTCCCTCTCTGCATAAAGAGCAAGGATCCCGATGAGATCGTACGCACCATCGAGCTTATCTCCGACAGCTTCGGCGGCATCAATCTTGAGGATATCTCCGCTCCCCGCTGCTTTGAGATCGAAGCAAAGCTCAAGGAAAAGCTGGATATTCCGGTATTCCACGACGACCAGCACGGTACCGCGATAGTTGTCGGCGCGGCTATGCTCAACGCCGTAAAGCTCGCAGGAAAGAAACTTGAGGACGTCACTGTAGTTATCAACGGCGCAGGCTCTGCGGGTATCGCTATCGGCAAGTTCCTGCTCAAGCTGGGCGTTGGAAATCTCGTTATGGTAGACCTCTGCGGTATCCTCAACCGCGACGATCATTACGACAATCCCGCGCACGCCGAGATGGCTCAGATGAGCAACAAGAAGAACATCAAGGGCGGTCTCGCGGACGCACTCAGGGGTGCGGACGTATTCGTCGGCGTTTCCAAGCCGAACCTCGTAACTCCCGAGATGGTGAAGTCCATGGCGGAGAAGCCTATTCTCTTCCCGATGGCTAACCCCGAGCCTGAGATCACCTATGACCTCGCAAAGCAAAGCGGAGCCTACATCGTAGGCACCGGCAGAAGCGACTACCCCAACCAGATAAACAATGTACTGGTATTCCCGGGCGTGTTCAAGGGAGCGCTCAAGGTACGCGCAAAGGCTATCACCGAGGACATGAAGCTGGCTGCGGCTCACGCTATCGCCGATCTCGTGACCGACGACAAGCTCTCTGTTGACTACATTATCCCCAGCGCGCTCGACAAGTCCGTTGCCAGCGCAGTCGCAGACGCGGTTGCGGCAGAATGGCTCAAGAGCGGCAAATAATTAAATACAGGCGGTGTAAAAAACATGACTTACGAATTCTATCCCCGCGGCGTATGTTCGCGTAAAATGGTATTTGAGATCGAAAACGGCGTTGTAAAAGACCTCGAAGTTGTAGGCGGCTGCAACGGCAACCTCAAGGGTATCGCCTCCCTCGTCAAGGGAATGAAGCTGGAGGACGTAATCGAGCGTCTCAACGGCATCCCCTGCGGAAACAAGCCGACCTCCTGCCCCGACCAGATTGCGTCCGGGCTGAAAAAGTTCCTGGAAGAAAACAAGTAAACGGAGACATCAAGACATCTATGAAAATACCTGAACTGTTCAAAAACGGCCATACCGTGTTCTCCTTTGAGGTATTCCCTCCAAAGAAGGACGCCGATGTATCCGTTATTTATGACACGCTTGATCAGCTTGGAGACCTTCATCCCGATTTCATAAGCGTGACCTACGGCGCGGGCGGTTCCGCTGCGGGAGCTACCACCACCGAGCTTGTCCGCCACATCAAGGAGAATCTCGGCACCGAGTCCATCGCGCACCTTACCTGCGTGAACTCCACGCATGCCGACATTGACGAGAAGATCAAGGAATTCGAGGCGAACGGCATTGAAAACGTCCTCGCGCTCCGCGGCGACATCAATCCGAATTTTCCCCCGAAGAACGAATTCCTCCACGCAAGCGACCTCATCGAATACATGAAGCCGCGTTCTAATCTGTCGTTCTCCGGCGGCTGCTACCCGGAAGTCCACCCGGAGGCTTCGTCGATGGTGGAGGATATCCTCCATCTGAAGAAAAAAGTGGACGCAGGCGCTTCCCACCTTATTTCGCAGCTTTTCTTCGATAACTCGAGCTTTATCGAGTTCCTCGAGAAGGCGCGTATTGCCGGGATCGACGTTCCTATTGAAGCGGGTATCATGCCCTGCGTTAACGCAAAGTCGGTGCAGAGAATGGTCTCAATGTGCGGCGCGAGCCTTCCGGTGAAGTTCACGAAGATGATAAACCGCTACGGCGACAACCCCGAAGCAATGCGCGACGCAGGCATCGCCTACGCAGTCGACCAGATAATCGACCTTGTTGCCCACGGCGTGGACGGCATTCATCTCTACACAATGAACAACCCCTACGTTGCAAGAAAAATTACTGAAAGCATAGAAAAGGTGATACGCTGTGACAAGTGAAATTACACAGATCAACCGTGCTGAAGCGCTCCGCTACATGGGCTACACCCATGAGCCTGACGAAAGGATCAGCGCGGTCATCGACCAGTGCGAGCAGGAGCTTTTAAAAGAAGCGCGCCCGCAGTTTGTTTGGCGTGTGTTCAATATCCAGCGAAGCGGCAGGGAGATTTTCCTCTCCGACTGCGATTTCGAGCTTGAGGGTCACGACATCGCGGAGCACCTCCGCGGCTGCGACAAGGCGGCTGTGGTCTGCTCGACGCTGTCGTCCTCGGCTGACAGATTCCTGAAGAAGCTGGACGTTTCCGACTCAATGAAGGCGCTCATCACCGACGCACTCGCAAATGCAATGGTCGAGCAGGTCAACGAGGAGGCGCGTCAGGACATCATCAACAACATGCCCGGATACGCTACAACATGGTGCTACGGCGCAGGCTACGGCGATTTCCCAATTGAGTGCGCTCCGCTGCTCATCGCTTCCGTGGACGCGGTAAGAAAGATCGGCGTATGCTGCACGGCAACTCATATGCTCACACCCAAGAAAACCATCATCGGCGTTATAGGTCTGTTCCGCGGCGAACTGGACAAGAAGCGCCGGAGCTGCGAGGACTGCAACCTCAAGGAAACCTGCAAATTCCGTGCTTACGGCACACGGTGCTAATTTATTTTGCAGTTACCTTAAATTTAAGTTGACAAAAAATACTAGTTGTGATATAATGAATTGTGAAGCGCTCACAGCGATGATTATATCACCTGGATTATAACTGCTATGCAGTTAAGGAGGTCAAAAAATGCCGCCAAAGCCAAAATTCACCCGTGAGGAGATCGTTGCCTCCGCAGTCGATCTCGTCAGTAAAAAGGGCATAGATTACTTAACAACACGCAATCTCGGAGAGTGGATGGGAAGCTCAGCGCGTCCTATCTTCACTGTTTTCAACAGCATGGACGAGGTTATCCGCGAGGTTCGTAAGGCTGCCACTGAAAAGTTCAACAGCTATATCCGCGAAATCGTCAACTTCACTCCTGCTTTCAAGGAAGCCGGAGTACGCATGGTGCGGTTCGCGATCAATGAGCCGAAACTGTTCCAGCTCATTTTCATGACCGAAAACCATGAGCCTGTAAATCCCGGCTCTTTCTTCGGAAACCTCGGCGAATACGAGGATCTCTGCACATCGGTTATCAGCCGCGACTACGGTCTTAATACGGAAGAATCCAAGGTGCTTTTCCAGCACATGTGGACTTATACATACGGTATCAGCGCGCTTTGTGCTACTCACATGTGCATGTTCCCCGAAAAGGACATCACGTCCCGCATCGGAACTGAGTTCCTCGCGATAACCTCGCTTATCAAGAGCGGCAATATGTACACGACTACGCCGAATCCCGTTCCCGGAAACAACCCGAAGGATTTCAAGACAAACGAGATCCTTGATAAGATCAAGGAACAATCAGCAAAATAAACAGAAATACCGGAGTTATTCGCTCCGGTATTTTTTATTCGCCCTTCTGCCCGAAAATCAGGACAGTGCCGTTATTTATTCTATAGAGCACGCCCTGCCAGGAGCCGTCGGGCTGCTGGCGCGCGAAAATCGGTTCGGCTCCGGACGCAACGCACATGTGGTCGGTGAAAACCGTTCCGAACCAGAGCGCGTACACCGCCGAAAGCGACAGCACCGCCACGGCCGCCGCTTTTTTCAGCCTAGAAGCCGCCGGGAATCCTCCCGACCACCTCGAAAGAAGCTTCCCGAGAAGCAGGCGGAGTCCGTAAAGAATCACAAGCGAAGCCGGGATCATCACCGCCAGGCAGAGCCACTCCCGCCAGTTGAGCGGAGTAATGTAGAACAGCCCTCCAAACAGCCAGGAAGCCGCGCAGAAAGCCGCAGCCACCGCGGCAATCATAGCCGTATGCCACTTTCTGAACGGCCGGCACACGCCGATAAGCACACCGAAGCACACCGCCGCCGTATTGAAAACAGCCATCACGGACAGCCGCTCCTGCGGGATAGAAAACACATTCTGGAGCACCAGAAGCGCGCCTATTCCAAGCACTACGGTAAGTCCGCCGGGGAGAGCGCGTTTCATCACATTCGCAATGAAGCTTCCCTGCACGCGGTCGTGGTTCGGCTCAAGCGCCAGCAGAAACGACGGCGCACCGATAAACAGTGCGCTTATCAGCGTCAGCTGTATCGGCTGGAAAGGATACGCGGACGCCGCAAACATGAACATAAACGCCAGCAGGAACGAGAATATCGTCTTAACAAGGAAAAGCGCCGCCGACCTCTGGATATTGTTAATACAGCGCCTTCCCTCCTGCACTGCGAGCGGCATCGAGGAAAAATCCGAATCCAGCAGGACAAGCTGCGAAACGCAGCGCGCCGCGTCGCTTCCTGACTGCATAGCGACCGAGCAGTCCGCCTCACGGAGCGCGAGCACATCGTTTACGCCGTCTCCGGTCATCGCGACCTTATGCCCTGCGGCTCTCAGCGCTTGAACAAGCGCCAGCTTCCGGGCGGGAGTCACCCTGCCGAATACCGCGTACTCACTCGCCGCCCGCGGGATATCCTCATCGGAAAGCAGCGAAGCGTCCACGTATTTTCCTGCGTCCGGAAGCCCCGCTTTCAGCGCCACATTTGAAACCGTCACCGGATCGTCGCCGGAGATGACCTTCAGCGTTACCCCCTGTTCGCGGAAATAATGCAGCGTTTCCGGTGCGCTCTCGCGTATCTCGTCCGAGAGTATCACCAGCGCCTTCGGAGACAGCCCTCCCGGAAGCGCCTTTCCGGGCAGCGGCTCCTCAGAATGCGCCAGAAGCAGCACCCGCTGACCCTTCCCGGAATATTCACTGCACTCGCCGCTCAGCTCCGCGTATTCCTCGGGAGGCAGAACAAAGCTCGGCGCGCCGAGTATCAGCGTCCCGAAGCCCTCGACTTGGGCGCCGCTCCACTTCCTCGCCGAGGAGAACGGCTCCTTTTTTATACACGCGCCCGTACCGTCCGGGAAACGCTCCGCGATAGCCGCCATCGTCTGGTTTTCGGGTCCCATCGCTCCGGCGAGCGCCGCAAGCGCCGACTCCGCAGGATACGCTTCATCAAGCAGCTTTACGCCGCTGACCTGCATTTTTCCCGTGGTTATCGTTCCGGTCTTGTCAAGGCATAGGACGTCCACGCGGGCGAGACTCTCAACGCAGTACAGATCCTGGCACAGCGTCTGCCGCTTTGCGAGCCTTATCGAACTTACCGCAAGCGCTATACTGGTGAGCAGCACAAGACCCTCCGGTATCATTCCGATAACCGCTGCCGCCGTGCTCGTCACGCAGTACTGAAGCTCCTCCCGGGCAACGAAAAGCGCTTTGGTGAACAGTATCAGCGCAAACGGAAGTATGCACACCGAGATCACCGAAATTATGCTGTTGATTGCGCTCATCATCTCGGAATGCCGCTTCTTCGGCTTCTTCGCGCTTGCCGATATGCTGTTAGCGTAAGCCTCCGCGCCTACCTTTGTGACCTCCGCCCGCGCCGAGCCGCTCACAACAAAGCTGCCCGAATACAGCACGTCACCCGGGCGCTTCGTCACCGTTTCGCTCTCGCCGGTGAGAAGGCTCTCGTCAACGTCAAGCGCCCCCTGAACGAGGGTTCCGTCGGCGCATATCTGCCGTCCCGCGGAAAGCAGCATGATGTCCCCCGGGACAATGTCCGAAACCGGGAGGATCGTTTCCTCCCCATCGCGCAGCAGGTGAGCCTTCGGAGCCGAAATCACGGAAAGCCTGTCTATAATGCGCTTTGAGCGTATCTCCTGGAATATTCCTATCGCTATATTGCAGAGGATAACCCCCATGAAAAGCATGTTGCGGTAGGCTCCGACAAGAGCCACCAGCACGGCTATTATCACATTTATCAGGTTGAACAGCGTGAAAATATTGTCCGCGAAGATCCTGCCGACGCTCTTTGACTTCACCGAAAAACTGCCGTTGCATTCCCCGCGGCGTATCTTCTCATCGGCTACGCTCTGGGAAAGCCCCTTCTGAATATCCGTCATCGAACCGCCTCCATTCGCTTTTAATATAGTATAACCCCGCGCGGGAGATTTGTCAAGCAATGGGAAAATTTCGTGCGTCAATTATCGACAGTTCCGTGAAACTTGCGAAAAAAAGCCATGCGCATTTTACTGCGCATGGCAAAATTAGAAAACGCTTGGAAATACTTTGATCCTTCGGGAACGATAAAACTTTGTGCTTATTCGGCAAGCTTGGCTCCGAGAGCCTTGCAGTCGGCAAGGGCTGCGTCGTCGGGAGTCTCGTTGGCTATCAGACCCTCGTCATTAACGAGAGCTGCGCCGTCATTCCTGACGCGCTCAGCCCACTCGCGCATCCATTCGCCGTCGCCCCAGCCATAGGAACCGAACAGCGCTACCTTCTTGCCGGAGAGCTTGCTTTCGATTCCTTCAAAGAACGGCTCGAACTCGCCTTCTTCAAGGTTCTCGGCGCCCATAGCCGGGCAGCCGAACGCCAGTCTGTCATATTCGGAAACATCGCCGGAGAACTGGGAAACCGAGTAAAGCTCAGCGCCAGCACCCTCTGCGACTGCGGAAGCCATAGCCTCTGTGTTGCCTGTTCCGCTCCAATAAATAACTGCAATTTTCATAGTAATTGTCCTCCTTATGATATCTTCAGCGCCTGGTAGAGGTCCTCGCCCTGCTCCAGCCTGCCGCAGAGGTATTCCCTGCATCGGTCGTAGGCTGCGAACTTCCGGCGGGCGCTCTCCACGCTGCCATATACTTTCCAGCAGCCGCACAGCTTGTAATTGCAGCCGCCATTCTCCACGAATCCCCGGACGTCCTCCGCAGGATAGCCAAGGAAAATTCCGATTTCGTGTGGGAAATCGTCGCACTTCGTGCGCTCCGAGAGCCGCTCAAGGCACTCGTCAAGCGGCAGGTCGTCCATGTAGCCGTACTCTCTCAGAAGTTCGCGGTTTTCCGGTGCGCTGAGCCTCGCCGCAAGCAGCTTCGGGCTGTAGACAAGTATCAGCGAACGTCCCGCGCAGGAGCACTCCTCGCGGAGCACCTTTATCTTCAGTCCCCTCGCGGCGGCGCGGCGGTTGAATCTGCGCGCGTTTCCGCCTATGTCGAACTCGCTGCGCGACAGCGTAAAAAGACTCGCGCACTTTATCCCAAGCAGAGACGGCGCCGTATGAAACGCAAGCTTCTTCTCAAAACGCCTGCATTCTTCCTTTGACATAGCTCTCACCTTATCCTGTTCATTTCGTGGAGTTTTATTCTCGATATTAGTCCGCACTAACCCAAACCTCAAAATATAATGCAGAATAGACTCTGCATTCTGATTAGTGTTTTCTAACCAAGTATATCATATCATAAATTCTCCGATTTGTCAAGTGCCGTTGATAAAATTTTCGCGCTAATGAAATCAAAGTTATTAAGTAAGAAAAAAACTCCGTTTTTAACTAAAAATTTCCCGGCAGACCTCTTGAAATTTTGCCAAGAGTGTGTTATAATATTTGTGATTGTTCAGGGAGTAGTGTACTATTACTCGCCTGATTTGAACAGAATAACAGGAGGATTTATCAATGGCAGACATACAGAAGCTCTATGAACAGTGGCTCGCAAAGGCAACTGCTGACCCCGATCTCAAGGCTGAGCTTGAGAGCATAAAGGACGACGAGGACGGCAAGAACGACCGTTTTTACCGCGACCTCGAGTTCGGCACAGGCGGTCTGCGCGGAGTTATCGGCGCAGGCACCAACAGAATGAACGTTTACACCGTTAAGAAGGCTACTCAGGGTCTTGCTGAGTATATCCTCGCAAGCGGCGAGAAGAAGTCCGTAGCTATCTCCTGCGACAGCCGCATCAAGTCCGACTACTTCTCCAAGAGCGCTGCCGAAGTTCTCGCAGCAAACGGCATCAAGGTACATATCTACAAGGAGCTCATGCCTACTCCTATGCTTTCCTGGGCGGTAAGAGCGCTGGACTGCGGCGCAGGCGTAATGGTAACAGCCAGCCACAACCCCGCTAAGTACAACGGCTACAAGGTATACGGCAACGACGGCTGCCAGCTCACTCTCGAGGCTGCCGAGGCTGTTCTCGCCAAGATCAACGCCATCGACATCTTCGACGGCGTTAAGTCCACCGATTTCGACAAGGCTGTGGCCGACGGCATGATCAGCTTCATCGGCGACGACGTTATCGACGCTTACATGGCTAAGGTCAAGGAGCAGGGTCTGCATACCGACCTTGTTGCTTCCAGCGGTCTGAAGGTAGTTTACACTCCTCTGAACGGCACCGGCAACAAGCCCGTACGCCGCATTCTCAGAGAGATCGGCGTCAAGGACGTTGTAGTTGTTCCCGAGCAGGAGAACCCCGACGGAAACTTCCCCACCTGCCCCTATCCGAACCCCGAAATCAAGGAGGCTCTCGCCTGCGGTCTGAAGCTCTGCGAGACTGAGAAGCCTGACCTGCTGCTCGCTACCGACCCCGACTGCGACCGTGTAGGTATCGCAGTTCCCGACGGCGACCACTACGAGCTGTTCACCGGCAACGAAGTCGGCGCGCTGCTTCTCGAATACATCTGCAAGGAGCGTATCGCTCTCGGCACCATGCCCAAGAACCCCGTTGCAGTAAAGACCATCGTTACTACTGACATCACCAAGGCAATCTGCAAGAAGTACGGCGTTGAGCTCCGCGAAGTACTCACTGGCTTCAAGTTCATCGGCGAGCAGATCGGCTTCCTCGAGGCTAAGGGCGAGGAGAATCGCTACATCTTCGGCTTCGAGGAGAGCTACGGCTACCTCGCAGGCGGCTATGTACGCGACAAGGACGCCGTTGTGGCTTCCATGCTCATCTGCGAGATGGCTGCTTTCTACCGCACAAAGGGTATCTCCCTAATCGAGGCGAGAAAGAGAATGTACGACGAGTACGGCGTATACTTCAACAAGCTTGACACCTTCACCTGCGAGGGCGAGAGCGGCATGGAGCGCATGAGCGAGATCATGTCCGACCTAAGAAAGAACGGTCCGAAGGCTATCGGCGGTCTGAGCGTAGTTGCAACCGCTGACTACGAAGCTTCCATAAAGACCTCCGCTGACGGCAAGACCGAACAGATCACCCTGCCGAAGTCCAATGTTATCACTTTCTTCCTCCAGGATAACGCAAGCGTTGTTATCAGACCCTCCGGCACCGAGCCCAAGATCAAGGTTTATTACACCACCACCGGCGCTAAGAAGGCTGACGCTGTGGCTCTCCAGGAGAAGCTCTCCGCTGACTTCACAAAGATCCTCGGCTTCTGATTTCTGATGTAGTTTCACAATTTCCGAAATTTTTTCAAAAAATTTTGAAAAACCTATTGCAATTTCGGAAGAATTGTGATATACTATATAATTGTTAATGACTATGCCATAGTCTGAACCGCTGATGGTAAGCAAACCAGGGTTTGGCATATACGGATTGAGGTGAAAATCAATGAAGGAAGGTATTCATCCCGCATACGAAGCTACTGTTATCAGATGCGCTTGCGGTAATGAGATCCCGACACGTTCTACCAAGAAGGACATCAGAGTAGAAATCTGCTCCAAGTGCCATCCGTTCTTCACAGGTAAGCAGAAGCTGGTTGACTCCGGCGGACGTGTTGACAGATTCAAGAAGCGCTACAACATGGGCAAGTAATTGCACAGTAACAGGTAGTACTAATGTAGTAAAAAACACACGCTCGATTTTCCTGCGTGTGTTTTTGCGTTTATGGAGGACTCATGGAATATAAGACCATCGCGCGCCGCTGCGAAGCCAGATTCATTGAAAAGAAGTCCGAATTCATCGGCTACCTCTGCCCTGTCCAGACCGAGGAACAGGCGGTCGCGTTCATTGAGGAGATACGCGCGATGCACCGAAAGGCTACGCACAACTGCTACGCCTATATTCTGCGTGAGAACAACGCCGCGCGCCACTCCGACGACGGCGAACCCGGCGGCACGGCAGGAGTCCCGATTTACGAAGTGCTCCGCAAGGAGGGGCTGACCGACGTATGCTGCGTTGTCACGAGGTACTTCGGCGGCGTGCTTCTCGGAGCCGGGGGGCTCGTACGCGCCTACACCAAGGGTGCCAAGGACGCCGTTGACGCGGCGCAGATAAAGTGCATGGCCGAGGCAGTCAAGCTAGCCGTTACTGTGGATTACGGGCTGTACGGCAGACTTGCCCAGGTGTTCGCCGATTTCGACGCCCGCGTCGAGGACGAGCGGTTCGCGGATAACGTGCGGATCGTTCTCCATATACGAGCTGAAAACTCGCAGAAACTCACTGACAAGCTCGTTGACGTGTGCAATGGCGCGGTTTCTGTCGAGGAGATTGAGAAGCTCAACTTTGATTTTGCTTAAAGTAATTCTGCACAATTGTTTTTCTTTTTATTGTGCAGATGTCACAAATTGACGTTTTTTTTAAAGGAACAGGAAGCTTTAATCTGTATATATTAATGAGGGTAGTTATGCCCTTTTTACGTTTTGGCATTCTGCGAAAGGAACCGCTATGCTTCCGAGAGAACGTATCATGCAGAACGAGGCTCTTATCCTCAGCGAATTTGCCTGCAAGGCAGCCGACACCCGCGGCCGCGAGCTTCCGGAGGCTCCGGACGATATCCGCACGGACTTCCAGCGCGACAGGGACAGGATAATCCACTGCCGGGCGTTCCGCAGGCTGAAGCACAAGACGCAGGTGTTCCTTATCCCGCACTCCGACCACTACCGCACGCGGCTCACGCACACGCTGGAGGTCAGCCAGATCTCCCGCACTGTTGCACGCGCGCTCGGGCTGAACGAGGACCTCACCGAGGCTATCGCGCTCGGGCACGACCTCGGGCATACTCCTTTCGGGCACGACGGCGAACGCGCTCTGAATGAGATCATGCCCGGCGGATTCTCTCACAACATGCAGGGAAAGCGCGTCGTGCAGGTCATCGAGAAGGACGGCAGAGGGCTGAACCTCACCGCCGAGGTCATCGACGGGATCCAGGGGCACTCCACTTCCGGAGGCGCTTCCCTGCCCTTCACGCGGGAAGGCATGGTCGTAAGACTCTGCGACAAAATCGCATACATCAATCACGACATTGAGGACGCTATCCGCGGCGGCGTGTTAAGCCAGAACGACCTTCCGGAATTCCCGGTGAAGGTTCTCGGCGCTACCAAATCCGCCAGGATAACCACGATGGTGCGCTCCATCATCGACAACGGCGCGGAAAATATTCACATGGACGATATTACCAAAAAGGCTCACGACGAGCTGCGGGCGTTCATGTTTGAGAAAGTCTACCGCGCAGAACCTACCATCGCCGAAAAGGACAAGGCACAGTATATTGTCCGGTTCCTTTACAAATACTTTATAGACACGCCGGGAAAAATGCCGGAGCTGTATCTTACCCTCGCGGAGCGGTTCGGGCTTCCGGTCGCGGTCGGGGATTTCATCAGCGGCATGACCGACGACTACGCCGTTGACCTCTTTAAGGAGATCACGATCCCCAAGGGCTGGAACGGCGTTATTTCACATATCAGACAGGGGTGAGAACATGGCAGTCCCGGAAAGCTTCCTCCAGGAAGTGCGAGACGCAAACGAGATCGTTTCGCTGATTGAAAATTATGTCGAGCTGAAACGTTCAGGGGCGACCTATTCCTGCCGCTGCCCGTTCCACTCGGAGCGTACTCCGTCGTTCCACGTCTACCCGAACACCCAGAGCTACTACTGCTTCGGCTGCGGCGCGGCAGGGGACGTTATCAGCTTTGTGCGCAAGTACAATAACCTCGGCTATGTCGAGACCGTCAAACAGCTGGCCAGCCGTGCAGGCATGCCCCTGCCCGAGGAGGACGATAAGGAATCCCGCGCCCGGCAGCGCCTCTTAGAGATCAATCGCTGCGCCGCCCGCTACTTTTACGAGCAGCTCAACGCCCGCACGCCCGAAGCCGCCGAGGCGGTGTTCAGCCGCTCCGAAGCCGCCATCCGCCGCTTCGGTCTGGGCTACGCGCCCGAGGATTTCACCGGCCTGCTGCATTACCTGCGCCGCCTCGGCTTCTCCGAGGAAGAGCTGGAACACTCCGGCCTCGTCAAGCGCAGCGCCAAGGGCAATCTCTACGACATCTTCCGCCACCGCGTCATGGTGCCCATCATTGATGTGCGCGGGGCCATCATCGCCTTCGGCGGGCGCGTGCTGGACGACTCCAAGCCCAAGTACATCAACAGCCCCGAGACGATGGTCTACCACAAATCCCGCACGCTTTTTGCACTGAATATCGCCAAAAAGTCAAAAAACAGGCGCTACATCCTCTGTGAGGGCTACATGGACGTCATCTCGATGCATGAGGCCGGGTTTGACACGGCGGTCTGTGCCTGCGGAACGGCCCTGACAGCCGAGCAGGCCAAGCTGCTGAGCGAGTACGCCGACGAGGTCGTTTTGAGTTACGACTCCGACGAGGCGGGCCAGAAGGCCACCCTCCGCTCGCTGGAGCTGTTCCGCAACAGCCCGGTGCGGGTGGGCGTGCTGCAGATCCCGGGCGCGAAAGACCCGGACGAGTACATCAAGAAATACGGTGCCGACCGCTTCAAAGCCCTGCTGGACGGCGTGGGCAATGCGCTGGACTTCCGGCTGGGCCGTCTGCGCAGTCAGTACGACCTCAAACAGGATGCTCAGCGCCTCGAGTACGTCAAGGAAGCGGTGGAGATGCTGGCCGAGCGCTCCAACCCCACCGAGCAGGAGGTGTACGCCGGACGGCTGGCAGAGGAAACTAATATTTCCAAAACCGCTATTCTGGCGCAGCTGGGCACCGCAGCAAAGCGGGCGGGCGGCAAGTACCGCCGGGAGAAAAACCACGAGCGGCTGCATTCCGGCGAGATGGATCAGATCAAGGTGCCTTACAGCGCAGGCGGCAGTCAGGCGCTGGGCATCGCCAGTGCCCAGCAGCGGCTGCTGGCAGCCATCCTGCGGGAGCCGCGCTATCTGGAACTGGCCAAAAAGCAGCTGACGGCGGAGCAATTCATCCAGCCGCAGCAGAAGGAATTATACGAAGCGATGCTCAATTGCAGCCGGGAGGGCGTGGAGCTCAGCCTGACGGCACTGCGGGCATTTGCAAGCGAAGAAGCATTGAATGAACTGAGCCGACTTGCGGCACAATACAGCGATGTGAACTGCACCCCGGAGGATATCCATCTGTATCTGGACAGGATCGCCCGGGGAATGCCGGTTGCAAGCAAAGCTGCTGCAATGTCCGGCGATGAGATCACACAGTATCTTCAGTCGATGCGCGAAAAAAAGCAGGGGACGCTGCCCGAACAAGACTGATCCCTGTTTTCCCTCCGGCTGGAGCTGGAGAGAAAAGGAGCAGGAATCATGCAGAAATTGTCGCAAACGGAAGAACTTGCCCGCAGCCTTGCCGCAAAGGCGCGGCGCCACACCCTGACCCCGGAGCAGATCAGCCGCGCCATGGAAGAAACGGATTTCGATGTTGCACAGCTGGACGAGCTTTACGCGGCGCTGGAGCAGCGGGGCGTTCATCTGGCAGAGGAAGAGCCTGCCGAGCTGCCTGTGCTGGATGATGCCCAGATCGGCAGGCTGGAGAATGAGCTTTCCTCGGAGGGTGTGGCACTGGATGATCCGGTCAAGACCTATTTAAAGGAGATCGGCCGGGTGCCGCTGCTGACCGCCGGGCAGGAGATGGCACTGGCAAAGGCCGCCCGGGCAGGGGATGCAGATGCCCGCCGCGCTTTGAGCGAAGCAAACCTGCGGCTGGTGGTATCGGTCGCCAAGCGCTACGCCGGGCGGGGACTGCCTTTTCTGGACCTGATTCAAGAGGGCAACCTCGGCCTGATGAAGGCGGCGGAAAAATTTGAGCC
>OLOX01000806.1_pt1 | contig 32154 bp, 25 predicted proteins | sample 1672091 | NCBI WGS metagenome assembly OLOX01 (sample SAMEA3136644, study PRJEB25190) | human gut metagenome | reverse complement strand
ATTTTACCGAATCGTTTCTTCTCGTTCAACACTCGGTTGGTACGACTGAACGCTATGACTGCAATAAGCGGAAGTGCCGCAAACCAACTAAACTCTTCACGCATTTTAAGATGCCCGTACCATGCCAGGGTCATGAAAACGTTAGATAATACAAGCAATAAAACTGAATAAACACCCTGCGATATCATGATTTCTTTTATTCTCCTTTCTTTTTATCTTTAACTATTTCTTCAGGCAACAAATCGGCCTGCACATTATTCATACTACTCCACAAACTGTATCTGGCTTCCGGGTTCATTTGCTCTAACGCACTAAGAACCCCCTTCATGTCAGATCGATGCGAATCTTTCTCGTACGGACAGTTCTTTATCTGCTTTCGGAAACCGCACATCGCTGCCATCTCGGTTAAATCAGCTTCGTGCACAAGGCACATTGGGCGGATAATCGTCATATCGAATTTACGCATTACCAATTTAGGCGGCATCGTGCTGAAAGCTCCCTGAAAAGTCATGTTCATCAGCAGAGTCTGGAGAATATCGTCCATATGATGTCCTAACGCAATCTTATTGCAACCTTGCTCTTTGGCTACGGTAAACATCGCTTTACGTCTATTCCACGAACAAAGAAAACAAGGCGATTTACGGTTATCGGTTGTAGGGTCGAACTCGGTTTCGTAAACCACGAACGGTACTCCCAAGCTATCGGCATAACTACGCAGATACTCTATATCCGATTTGTACGGAATATTACGCATCACCACATGTGCAGCGATAACCGAAAAATGAGGGCGAAATATACGCGAGCGTCGAGCCAGCAATTCAAGTAAAGCAAGCGAATCCTTGCCACCCGAAAGTCCCACCAATATCTTATCGCCATCTTCAATCAGTCCGTACTGCACCACACCTTTATTAAAACGCGTCTCGATGCGCCGCATCAGCTTATCTTCGTCTGTCAATTTTCCCATATATAATTTAATAAAAAGCGGCGCAAAAATACAGCAAAATGTCGATTCTAGAAAGATTTTTGAAAAATAGAATGCTCACGATACAATTTATTCGAAAGAGAATTTGTATTTTTGAACATAACTAATTAACGACAGACACACAAACAATGAATAAAAAACATATATTACTGCCTCTCGTAGCACTCTGTATGACTGGTAGCGCTTTTTCTCAGACTTTGACTCAAGCAAGAACATGGTTTCTTAACGGAGAATTTGAAAAAGCAAAACCACATCTGGTGCTGTTGGATATTAATCTGCCTGCATATGATGGATTTTACTGGTGCAAAAAAATCAGAGAAAAAAGTTCCTGCCCGATTATTTTTCTGTCTTCCCGTAATGCAGATTCAGATCAGGTCTATGCGATGATGAATGGCGGGGACGATTATGTGACAAAGCCGTTTTCACTGGATGTGCTTACAGCAAAGGTTACAGCCATTATTCGCCGTACTTACGGTGAATATGTCACAGCTGTTACTAATGATTTGAGTTGTGGAGACTGTATCTTTTCACAAAATCGTCTGGTACTTCGGTGCAATGGGAAAGAAACGGAATTATCTAAGACAGAAGCAGGTGTAATACGGATCATGTTTCAGAACTACCCGAATGTCGTAAGCCGCTAAGATCTACTGAATGAAATTTGGGATAATGATAATTTTGTGGAGGAAAATACTTTAAATGTGACCATCAGCAGGATCCGTAAACGGTTAGACGGTGTCGGATCTACGTTGAACATAAAACCAGTCAGAGGCATTGGATATCGCCTGGGAGATGATGGATATGAAAAATAAACGTCTTGTAAGACATTTAAAATGTTTTTTTCTGGATCATTTATGGGTAATCCTTCTTTTTCTGGCAGCGCCAACTTTCATTATGACCGTTTATTTAACTGTGATCAATGAGAATCCCGGGGGAGCATGGTGGTATTATGTATTACTATCCTTGTTTGTTCTGTTTTGTTTTCTGCTCTACAGATTATATTCAACATGGGACTTTTATGAAATACTCTGTGATGAAGATAAGGCTATGGAAGATTTCCTGATCAGAGAACCGAAAGGCCGCGAGGAACAGCATTATCGGGAGTTGGTTGAGCAGCAGCACCGCATATATCTAAGTCGTATAACTCGTTTGGAGGAACAGCAAAAGCAAAGCAAGGTCATGATCTATCGTTGGGTGCATCAGCTAAAAACACCTCTGTCTGTAATCCGTCTGATCTCAGAAAACAAAAAAGGTGACTCTGATTTTTCTAAAATAGCACATTCAGCTTCGCAGATACAATATGACCTGGATCAGGTTTTAAATATGTATAAACTGGATGAAATAAAAAATGATTTTCATTCGGAAAAGGTCAATCTGAATAGTGTCTGCAAAGACTGTATCAATGAACTGAAAAGCTCGTTCATTACGAAAGGCATTTTCCCAAAGCTTGCAGTGACGGAGGAACTTGTGGTTTATAGCGATTCCAAATGGCTGCGGTTTGTCTTGTACCAGCTTTTGACGAATGCACTCAAGTATAGCAATGAAGGTGGAAAAATCATCATTTGTGCTGAGAATATGGGGGAATCCGTTGTCTTGCATATTCAGGATGAAGGCTGCGGAATCGACCCTCGTGACATCAGACGGATTTATGATTTGTTCTTCACTGGTCAGAATGGGAGACAGCGCGGAGAATCCAGTGGATTGGGTTTGTATATGGTAAAGCAGATTTTAGATTATCTGGGACACACCATTGAAGTGCAGTCAGAATTAGGAAAAGGAAGTACGTTTACGATCTGCTTTAGCAACCCCAAATAAGATCAATCATAAATTTTTTCAACATTTCGAGAAAGATTACAAAATTGTCATGTTCTGTAATCTTTCTCGATTTTTATTTATGATAAAGTCTGCTATATTTAGTACAGAACAAGAAAGACTAATGAGCTATTTGTTCAAGTAATAACGGAGGTTTAAAAATGTCTATATTAACAACAAAACATCTTGGAAAAATATATGAGGGAAAGGTTCCATATACAGCTTTGAGCGATATTAATTTTAGTATTGAAAAAGGTGAGTTTGTGGCAATCATGGGACCGTCAGGAAGTGGTAAGAGTACCCTCTTGAATGTAGTTTCAACGATTGATCACCCTAACAGCGGTAGTGTAAGCATTGATGGAAAAGATCCTCATAAAATGAATGATGATGAACTGGCACATTTCAGACGTAGTACGCTTGGTTTTGTATTTCAGGATTTTAATTTGATCCATACACTGACAGTTGGGGAAAATATCATTTTGCCATTGACATTGGAGGGAATCCATGTTCCTGAAATCAAAAAACGTACAGAGGAAGTTGCTAAGATGTTGGGAATAGAGCAGCTTCTTTCGAAACGGATCTTTGAAATATCTGGAGGTCAGGCACAGCGAACCGCTGTTGCCCGTGCAGTTGTAACTAATCCATCACTGCTGTTAGCGGATGAACCAACCGGAAATCTGGACTCTAAGGCAACAAAGGATGTTATGGAACTTTTCCAAATGCTGAATGAAACGCAAAATGCGACTATCCTGATGGTAACCCACGATTCTTTTGTGGCAAGCTATTGTAAGCGTGTACTGATTATCAAGGACGGACAGCTGTATCAGGAGATTGTCTCTGGCGGAAATCGAAGAGCTTTTCAGCAGGAAATTGTTGACGCCATGAGCCTTTTGGGAGGTGAACCACGTGACATTATTTGATTTTGCCCGTAAAAATATCAGTCGTGACAGAAGAAACTATATATTTTACTTTTTAAACTGTGTCTTTTCCGTATTTGTATTCTTCCTGTTTACGGTTTTGTCCTTTCACCCGGCCATGAGCGTCATTGACACAGATAGCACAATGGGATTGATCCTTCTGTTAGGTGAGGTTGTATCGATTGGTTTCTCTGTCTGTTTTATTTCCTATTCTGTGACCTGCTTTTTGAAAAGAAGAAGCAAACAGTTTGGTTTGATCACGATTTTGGGAGCATCTAAAAAGCAATTGAACAAGCTTATATTTTTGGAAAATATGATTGTTGGATTTGTATCCATCATAACAGGTATCATTCTTGGACTGGTGTTTTCGAAATTCTTTCTCGACATTGCCAACAAGGTCATCGGTGTATCCGACTTTGTGTTTTATTTCCCGATGCAGGCAATTGTTGTAACCGTCATCGCTTTGGGGCTTGTATTTCTGGCCATTGCTTTCTTTACACCAAAGCTGATTCGTAAAAAAGAAGTTGTGCGGCTGCTCAAGACCGAAGTGACCGGTGAAAAGCCTCAGAAGCTACTGCCTTTCCTTGTCATTTTCCTGATCTTACTGACCTTTCTGACCGGTATTTTGGTAAGCAAAACACAGACGGCGAAAGACATACAGGCCAACATTTTAACGCTGTTTGCAATGCTTATCACAGTTGTCATCGGCACCTATCTGCTGTTTGCCTACGGAATGCGCGCAGCCCTTGCTCTTTCAAAAAGCAGTCACGCCAACGGACGACTGCTCTACAGCAGTGATAAAAAGGCGAAAATGCGGGCCAATACGCAGGCGATGACGATCTCTGCCGTGTTGTATGCCATTTCATTTTTTGCGATCATTGTTCTGTTTTCTATGTCAACAAGCGTGAAAGAGGAAACGGAAAAGATTATGCCATATGCCATGAGTTACAATGCCTGGACAGAAAATGCGGATGTTTCCGATGATCTGGCAGTGATTGAAAAGGAACTGCAAAGCCTGCCAGGGTATCAGGAAGCAGCCTTTGATTTGTGGTACAGCAAATCAGGGAAGTCTCGTGCAGCAATCATTTCTGCCAGTGAATATAATAAAATGATGGAGTTTCTTGACAGAGAACCGGTGGCAGTTTCAAAAGACGGAGTTTTTCTCGTTACAGGAAATGCGGGAGAAACAATAAAAACAATTCCATCTGTAATGCAGACATTTTTTGAAGAAAATGGTATGGCATTATCAGCAGAGGGAAATACGGATTCCGTCATCACTTTGTCCGGGTTTACCAGCGGTATTTGTGTTTTGAATGATGCTGTTTTTGAAGCATTGCAGCCACAGATGAAAAAGACAACTATCACGGCATTTCTCTATGATAATTGGGAAACGAACAGCTATAGTCCGGAAACAATAAAAAATAAGCTGAAGCCTTCGATTGAGTCCAGAGATGCTAACGTAATCGATGCATATAGCTATTATAACTCTACGCAGCTGCAAAACAACCTGACCTTATACATTGGAAGTATGCTGTGCTTTACATTCATCCTTGCTATTGCAAGCTTTATCTATTCCAGACTTTATTCAGAGCTGGAAGCAGAGTGTAAGAAGTATAGGGGAATTGTAAAAATCGGTCTGTCAAAAAAAGAATTATCTGTAGCACTGAATAAGGTGACTTCTCTGATCTTGTGGATTCCATTTCTTGTCGCAGTAGCGTATTTGTGGATTGGAATTGCAATCAGTGAGCGATATGTAATCGTTTCAAATGTGCCTGTCGCTTTCAGATGTACCATAGTGTTGTTTGCAGTGCAGACCGTAATTTACTTTGTCATAAATGCCTCTTACAAAAAGGCAGTTTTCCGTAAAGTTTATCAGAGTAATGAAAGGGGCTAAAGACCATGAAGAAAATTTTGAGCGTATTGATCATCGCCGGACCTGTCCAATATGACCCATGGTTGCTACTTGATAAAAGAGAAAAGCTATGGTAACATAAAAGTATCAAAAATAGTCAAAAAGTGGTTAGAAGAACATTAAAATTAGGAAGCGAGGTGACTTTTTTGAAAGTCGAAGAGATTATACAGACAATAATAAAAATGTGTAATGAATTTCAAGCAAAAGAAGTGATTCTATACGGTTCAAGAGCGAAAGGGACAGCAAGAGAACGCAGTGATATTGATATAGCGGTATCTGGAGTTAATGATTTTGATTTATTAGTGGAGAAAATAGAGGATCTTCCGACACTTTATAGTGTGGATGTGTTGAATATGGATACATGTAGAAATGAATTATTGATGGAGGATGTTAGAAAGTATGGACGAAAAATTTTATAGGAGATTTTTATCATTTTGTAAATCATTAGATGCACTGGCAGAAGCGAGACAACGAGATCTTACAGATTCATTTGTGTTGAGTGGAACTAGTGCAAAATTCAGTATTACATTTGATTTGGCATGGAAGGTCATGAAGGATATATTGATACAATACTATGCGATTACTGGTTTTGTATCTGGTTCGCCAAGAGAAGTACTTAGAGAAGCATTCAAGGCAAATTTAATTTCAGATGAAGCATGGATGGACATGTTAAAAGTAAGAAATGAATTAACACATGACTATGATTGTGAGATAGTAAAAACACACTGTAATACAATTGTAGAAAAATATATTGATTTGTTTTATGATTTTGAAAAGGTGGTAAAGCAATTAGAAATGTGAGTGTGGGTACAATGGCTCAATTAGTGCCTCAGGTGGTACAGGGAGTAGAGGGACAGGGCGGTGGCTTTTTTATTGTCCCCTTGGCTCGGTAATAAAATAAGAAAATAAAGTAACAGAAAACGGATAACGAATGAGTAACAAAAAGGGTGTCGCGCTTGAACCAGTTTGCAGTGTGTTCAAAGGCGGCACCCTATAAATGTTCTATATCATTTTCGCAATATGTTCGCATCAGATTCTCTCACCAAAGCTTACATAATATTCCTTAAAAAATTCGCTGACCTTATCTAAAATCTTCTTCATAATAAATACCTCTCTTTCTTTCATTAACTCTATACTAGTGAAGTAATGAGTTGGTTCTTTTTTGGAGACCGGCCGGATCTCTGTTTGATGATTTTATAGTAGCACACGGCAATGAAAATGTGAAATACATATAATAAATGTATAACAATACTCTATAGGTATTGCAACGAGGTGGCTATACATGCTATCATGTAAAATATCATATTAAGGAATTTTCATCAAGGAATTCCCATCAAAGCAAATTTGTTTGGAAAGGCAGGTGATTCGATGGAGCTTCGTCATATTCGGTATTTTAAGGCAGTGGCAGAGGAGAAGAATTTTACCAGAGCAGCTGAAAAACTTGCGATTGCCCAACCACCGCTCAGCCGTCAGATTCAGGATTTAGAGGAGGAGCTTGGCACAAAATTATTTGAGCGCTCACCGCACAAGGTAAAACTCACGGAAGAAGGAGAATTGTTTTTGCAGTACGCATCGCAGATTCTTGATCTGGTGAACCGTTCTGAGGAAGAAGTGAGAATCCGAAAAGAGGGCTTACAGGGAACACTTTACATTGCCTCAGTTGAGGGATGTGGTCCTCATCTTTTTGCACATTGGATTTCAGAGTTTCAGAAGATGCATCCGCATGTGCAGTATATTTTGTGGAATGGAAATACAGATGATGTAAATAATCGTGTCACGAAGAGCTTATGCGAGGTGGCGATGATCACGGCGCCATTTAACACGGAGGAGTTTCATGTGTTAGAGGTATACGAGGAGCCGTGGGTGGCGATGATTACGAAAGGTCATCCGCTTTATTCAGAGACAAATGAACCGATCAATCCGAATGAACTGCTTCCATATGATCTTTTGATCCCGTCACGCGAGTCGCGTCAGGGTGAGATTCATGGATGGTTTTCAGATCCGCAGAGTATGCCTATTATTCGCGGCAGAGTGGCGCATATGATGAATGCCTATGAACTCAGCAAAAATGGAGTCGGAATTGCGATTTATCCAGAGTCGATATCGTCACTTGTACGAGACCGCGAGGTCTGTATTAGACAAATCAATCACCCAGATGCGAAGGCATTTTATGCGTTGATTTGGAAGAAAGACCGTACCTTGTCACATGCGGCAGAGGCATTTATTGAGTTTATTAAGAAGAATAAGGAGGGTGTTCAATGAGATTAGAGCAGGGAAAGCTTTGCTTATGTATTAGAAAGGCAGAGCAGTCATTTAAACAACTGTTTTCACAAAAACGTGCATTTTCTGAGCATATGGAAAAATGGCAGGATGATGATCTATATGATATGTATGATCACAACCAGTTTGTGCCATTATTAGATGATCCAACAGGCAAAGAACTAGAGCAGGCAATTGCATACCAGCGCCAGCTCGGCAGAGGCTTTCTAAAGATCGATACAAGAGAAAAGTTAGATGAGGTTCTGATCAAACGTTTTTCTTTGGAAGAATGCTGCACAGAAACAATGCTTCTTAGAAATAAGAAAGAAAATATGGCAAGATGGAAGGACAACCCTGACGTAATAATATATGACAGTGCTTCCGGTGATGTATTAGCCGATTTGCTTAAAATTGATATCGAAACTTTTGCTTCAGACTACGGCGAAGACTTTATCAGAAGACGTGATGCGCGTTACGTAAAAAAGGCGATGGAGACACAGGGATTTCATTATTATGTGGCATATCTGTATGGAAAACCGGCAGGTGCCTGCTATGCATATGCGATAGATGGCTATGTGGTGATGGATGCTCTTGTTGTAAGGGAAGCATTTCGCAAGCGTTACGTGGCGACCACACTTATGAAACACATTGCATCTCAGTTTAAGGAAGAAATGTTCCTGCATGCAGATGCAGACGATACACCGAAAGAAATGTATAGAAAAATGGGATTTGAGACGGTTGATGAACTGTATGAATATTTGAAAATGTGGTAAAAAGCAGGGAAAAGCCAGACGGTTTTTATCGTGGGGGAAGAGCTGATTTATGGTTGCGCAATCAAATTTTGCCTGAATCTAATGGGCTTATTTGAATTAAATGACTATCAAGATTGTAACATTCTATCAATACATAGGATAATTTCACAAAATAATATATTTAAATCATTATATAAATGCAATTATTGACAAAAAATCTTTTTGCTCATATAATAGGAAATAAATATACACCACTTTACAAGTTTTTTTGCAATTGATCTCTTTTAAGAGACTAGAGACTTGTAAAGTGGTAATGATGTTGAACTGATTAAAGGGAGCGGGGATATTCTATGAGAAAGAATAGAAAAATTAAATATATTCGTTTTGTAATTACTTATAATATTGTCATGATGATTCCGTTGGTGTTGATTAGTTTCAGCGTCTTATTTTTGTTCTATAAACAGCAACAGCAGAAAATAAAGGATGAAATGTCGATTGTGATGGAGCGGCAAGAGGATTTTTGGCGGCAGCAAATGTCTGTGGTGCGTGCATTTACTGCTTCGTGTAAATATGATAAGAAATATAATGAGCGATATTCGGAAGTGCCAGAGGTGTATTTTGACATTCAGCAGGAGTTAAGTAAACAGGAAGAGAACTTCCCTTTTGCAGATGGAATTTTTCTTTATGATAAAGAAAAGGGCGTAGTTGTGAGCTCTAGCGGGAACATTAAAGAGAACTTATTTTTTACGAACTTTTGTAAGATGGATCCGACTGTTTTTAATACAGTGGAGGATGGAGAAATTAGTGCATATAGTTCTTATTTGCGCATGGATAGCAGACCAGGTATTGTACTGGTGGCGCCTATGAAAACATATGGAGTCGATGCTACTGCAATGAGATATCTGTTGTATACTATAAAAAATGAAAAACTGGCAGCACAGTTTGGTGGAGACAGAGAAGACTGCACGGTAATACGTTACTGTGAGCGGGTTCTATATGCATCCGAAGGATGGAAAACGGAGAAAGACTGGGACGAAAAAAATGCGAATATGCTCAGTTCTGGAATGTATTATGTTTTTCAGGCAGATTTGGGGTATGGGTTTGATGTGATCAGCTATATTCCTCAAAATAGTATTGCAAAAAGCATTAGCATTTATTTGAAAGGTTATGGAATCTGGCTATTGTGCAGTATCTTGATTGGGCTAGGACTTGCTCTGCTATTTTCTCACAATCGCTACGAAATGTTTCTTGAACTGACGGATCATAATGAAAAGCTGCAGGCAGAGCGTGATGTATTACAGCGGGAGAGTTGCCTTTATGAGTTGCTTTCAAAGAAAATGGTTGATGAAGATGCGCTTTGGAAAAAATGTTTGGAAAATCAAATTTATGTGAATCGAAAATACAAGTTCTTTGTGGTTGTGACAGCAGATAAACTGGGAAATCAGGTGGTGTATGACTGGTTTGATCATCAAATGAATAAATATGGTGTAACCAGTTCTTATCAAATTGAGGTCGTTGAAGGTATTTTGATCTATTTTGTTTGTAGTGATGAACCAGATTTTGATTTAACTGAAAGGATAAATGAACTTGCTCAAAATATAGAACAAATCGGAGTGGGGAGCTTTGTCACTGATGTAAGGAATTTACGTCGTTCCTATAAGGAAGCCCAGAAACAGCTGAATGCAAGCCGAAAGGAAGATTCTTATCCAGAACGGGAAGTTTTGTCTTTAAAGGAAGCGACAGAAGAAGGTGATACTGCAAGAGCAAAGCTTTTGTTAGAAACGCTTCAAGAACTGGTTAAAAGTATGAATGAAATGACAGCTACGGCAGTTTTGTGGGATGTGGCCAGGCTCTATCAGAAAAATGCGTCTGAGGTACTTGAAATGCCTCGGGGGGAGCAAGAAAGTATGGGCGATTTTACAAGATCTTTCCTTCGGTATCTCAGTGATCACATGCCAAAAGAGCAGAAGGCTGAATATAAAGCAGCAGGATATAAAAAACGTAACATTGTAGATATTTTAAGTTATATTCATGAACACTATTTGGATGATAATTTCAGTGTAAAGTATTTAGCAGCTTATTTTGAAACTTCTATCTCTAATATCAGTCATTTTTTTAAAAAAAATGTAGGAGTTACCATTTCTCAGTATATTGATCAAATCAAGTTGGAGAAGGCAAAAGAATTGTTAGAAAACAGTGACAGTAAGATTTCAGAGATTGCGCAAACCTTACGATATAATAATAGTACGGTATTTATTGAAATGTTTAAGAAGTATGAAGGAGTGACGCCGGGAGGATATCGGGAAAATAGAAGAAGCAAACTGCAATAAGAGAATTAAAACCCTGTGAAGTTTTTTTATTTCACAGGGCTTTTTGTATCATGAATTATTGAAAATGACATGTTCAACAAGGGAATTTGCAAGTTTTAATAACTATTTGCATAAAAACGATATGGTTTTCAAGAAAATGATATATCTTTTTGAATAAAAATACGATAAGATTACAGCATCAACCGGAAAACGGCGCCGGCGACTCTGGATGATTGCCCGATTGAAACGGGACTGGACAATTTCATAAAATGATCAGAAGATCGAAAATTATACTTACACAGGAGGATAGCATGAGAAAAAAATTAGTACAGGCTACTGCGTTAGCAATGAGTTGGTGTATGATAGGAGGTACGGTTTTAACTTGTTCTGCACAGGAACAGGAAAACATTGAGGTCTCAGATAATTTCAATGCTGAAGGGCTTCCTATCTTAAATGAGAAAGAAACCTTTACAATTGCAGTAGTACAGACCAGCTCTTTAAAGAGTGCAGCTGAAAAAGCATGTGTGCTTGAGACAGAGGAAGCTACTAATGTCCACATTGAATGGGTCGAAATTCCCAAATCAGGCTGGACAGAAAAAATAAACATTATGTTTAGTACGGATAGCTTACCGGATGCCATTATCGGAGACGTGGATATGGCAAGAAATTATGAACAGTTGACAGTATTGGATGATTATCTTGAGGCATATGCGCCTAACGTCACAGCTTTTTTTGAGACAAGAGACGATTATCCTAATGCACTTCTGTCTCCGGACGGAACGGTACGTACTTTGCCTATTGGAGATGAGTCTGTACATAATATTATTGATTCACAGTTATGGATTAATCAGAAGTGGCTGGATCAGCTGAATCTGCAAACGCCGGAGACACCGGAGGAACTGAAAGAGGTACTGATTGCCTTCAGAGATCAGGATCCAAACGGAAACGGCATTCAGGATGAAATTCCTTTTACCTTCGAGGATGCATGGGGATGGGGAAATACTATTGAAAATGTATTTGGCGCATGGGGAGTACTGGAAAACGGTTATCATGTATTTACAGAAGATGGTAAGGTAACCTTTAGCGCCAAGGAACAAGGATATTATGATACACTTTCCTATCTGCATGATCTTTATCAGGAGGAGTTGATTGATCATGATGTATTTACGCTTAGCGAGGAACAGTATTCTTCCAGAGGTGCAGCCGGTGATGTAATTGGTGTATTTGCTGGATATGGTCCTCAAAATGGTGCTGGAGTTCAGAATTCGGATGATTATCGTGCACTGCCAATCTTGAAACAGGAAGATGGCTCTCAGATGGTTGGTATCAATAATGTAACTAGAACAGGTGGATTTGTCATTAGTAAGAATTGTAAGAATCCTGCAGCACTGGTGCGCTGGTATGATTATATTAATTCCAGCCTTGAGATGTCGCTGAAATGGGGGCGTGGTGCAGAAGGCGTTTGGTGGAATATTCTGAATGAAGATGGTAAGGAGATTCCACAGTTTTTGACCATAGATAGTGAAGTATTGGCAGCTAATGGCGGATATAATTCAAAGCCGGAGTACAGACAGGCAGAAAGTTTTGCGGGACAAACACCTTCTCTTTGGAGATTTGAGTATGATAAAGCACTCGTTTATGATGACAAGTGGCCAAAGGACTATAAGTTAGAAGCCGTTAAGGAGCAGATGGAATATGGTGTGATAGGACTTCCTGCCGGTATAGTTTCTCTGGAAAACGAAGAGAGAAGATCGATCTTGTTAACGGATATTGATACATACTTGAAGAAGTTTATTGCAGATTCCGTGATTAACGGTATTGATGAGGCTAAGTGGCAGAAACATCTGAAAACGCTGGAAAATTTGAAAGTGGATGAATACACCCAGCTCTGTCAGGAATTAGTTGATTTTGTAATGAATTAAGATTGTGATACAGAATCCGGCACAGGGCATTATGCATGTGCCGGTTTTTGTATTAGTAATGTTATAGGTGTTAATAAGCTATTTCATATAGGAGTATAAAATAAGTATGGAAAAAACAAAAAAACAAAAGAAAATAAACTTTATGCGGATATTGAAAAGAAACTGGGTCTGCTACTTGTTTATTCTTCCAATGCTGATATATGTTATTATTTTTAATTATATACCGATGTACGGTATTCAGCTGGCATTTAAGGATTACCGCGTTGCTGATGGTATATGGGGAAGTGCTTGGGTAGGATTAAAGCATTTCAAGACATTTTTTGAATCTTACCAGTTTAAGGATTTGCTTTGGAATACGTTATCATTAAGCTTGTATTCTCTGATTGCCGGTTTTCCAATGCCAATTATTTTTGCTTTGCTATTGAATTACATTACAAACGTGAAGTTGAAAAAGGTAGTGCAGATGGTTACCTACGCACCTCACTTTATTTCTACAGTAGTTTATTGCGGCATGATCCTTATTTTTTTATCAAGCGATGGAGTCATCAATCAACTATTAAAGCTTATAGGGATAGATTCAGTGGCTTTTCTTACTAATCCGTCTAATTTCCGTCATATTTATGTCTGGTCAGGGGTTCTGCAGAACATTGGTTGGGGTTCTATCATGTATATTTCAGTGTTGACCTCTGTGGATCCAACGCTGCACGAGGCTGCTACGGTGGATGGAGCTACAAGATTTCAGAGACTTTTGCATATTGATTTGCCTGCTATTGTACCAACTATGGTTATTATGCTTATTATGAGAGCCGGAGAAATTATGGATCTTGGATTTGAAAAGGCATTCCTTTTGCAGAACAATATTAATCTAGATTATTCGGAAATCATTGCCACATATGTATATAGGATTGGTATTCAGGGAGGACAGTTCAGTTATTCTTCAGCAATCGGTTTGTTTAATAATGTGATTAACATGGTGTTATTAGTGGTGGTTAATAAAATAGCAAAAAAGGTTTCTGATGTAAGTTTATGGTAAGGTTAGATAAACTTGAAAAGAGGTATCAATATGAAAAAATTGAAAAAAATGGGAAAAAATGATTTGATTTTCCTATTAATTGTACACATAAGTGTAGTTGCCATTTCTATAGTGATTCTGTATGCGCTCTGGTTTGTTGTTATTGCATCCATCAGTGATCCTAATATGGTAGCTTCTGGTGAAGTGTTGTTTTTGCCTAAAGGATTAACATTGAGCGGTTATAAATATATCTTTCGAGATAAAAGAATCTGGATAGGATATCGAAATACGATTCTTTATACTGCGGTAGGTACATCGCTGGGATTATTTATTACCATTCCTGCCGGTTATGCATTGTCCAGAAAGAATATGGCAGGAAGTGGGATTATTATGAAGTTTTTACTTTTTACCAAATTCTTTTCCGGTGGTTTAATTCCTACTTATCTGGTGGTAAACGGGCTTCATCTGGTGGATACACCGTATGTTTTGATGATAATGGGTTCATTTTCAGTATTCAATCTGATTTTGTGTCGTACTTTTTTCATTAATACGCTTCCTATAGAGTTGCAGGAAGCTGCAGAGATTGATGGTTGCAATATGTTTCAGTACTTTGTAAAGATAGTGCTTCCACTTTCCAAGGCAATTATTGCTATTATGGCACTTTATTATGCAGTAGGCCATTGGAATTCATTCTTTAACGGTATGATCTATGTAACCAATATGAAATTATACCCTTTACAGGTCATTTTACGAGATATTCTTATTAGCGGGCAGTCAGTTGATCCTTCTTCTATGGACCCGGATGCATTAGAGATAATGAAACAGATTGCACGTACTATTAAGTATGGTGTTATGATTGTATCCTCTCTTCCTGTATTAATTATGTATCCTTTTGTTCAGAAGTATTTTGTTAAGGGTGTTATGATTGGTTCAGTAAAAGGCTAATATAGATGAAAGGATAATAGACAGTATGAAAAAAAATATTTTAATTATCTATACAGATCAGTTAAAGAGAGATGTACTTGGGTGTTATGGGGGAAATGAGGTAAGTACACCTAATATTGATGCGCTAAAGGAAGATGGAGTAATATTGGATAATTTTTATACTCCCAGTGCAGTGTGTACTCCATCCAGAGGCTGTTTGATGACAGGAAGGTATCCGCATAGAAATGGAGCTTATCGTAATGGTGTTCCGGTAAACACAGAGGAACATGGATTTGCAGAAGTTTTTGAACAAGCAGGATATCACACTGGATATCTTGGAAAATGGCATTTGGCAGATCATAAGGAAATTGGAGATAAGCTTGGAGAATATAATTCCTTAGGATTTTGTGAATGGGAGGATAAGGTAGAGTTCGGGCATTGCAAGTCAATTTTTAGAGATAATGGTGAGGCAATTCCTTCTCCAAATATGGGAGATGATAAATCATATACCACAGATTGGCTGGCAAATGAGACTATTAGTTTCTTGAAAAGCAGGATCGGAAAGGAAGAGCCTTTTCTATTCATGGTAAGTATACCAGATCCACATCAGCCATTTGCTGTAAGACATCCTTATGACACTATGTTTGATCCTCTGAAAATGCAGGTGCCGGAAAGTTTTTATCAGAAGGAAATACCTGATTGGGCAGAGCGGGATACCTGGGGAAGGATGCATTATTTCCCTCGTGGTATGTTTGAACGAGAGGGGCATTTCAGAAGAGCAAAGGCGCAATATTTGGGAGAAGTAAAGTGTATTGATGATAATGTGGGAAAAATTACTGCATATTTAAAGAATAGCGGACTGTGGGAAAATACAATTGTTATTTTTACAACAGACCACGGAGAGTATCTGGGGGAGCATGGACTTATGGAAAAAAATAATCTTTATGAAAGTGTGTATCATATTCCTATGGTAATGACGCTTCCCGGCATGTCAGTAAAAAGTCGAAATTGCAAAACTTGGTTAAATGTGATTGATTTTGGCAGAACTTTAGCTGGTTTGGTAGATATTCCTTATCTTTATGAAACGGATGGGTTAGATCGTTCTAGACAAATTTTGAATAATGAAACATCTTTGGAGGAACTTTATATTCATCCCAGTGATGTGCCAAGAGCAGGAATTTTGACACCAGATTATGAATTGGCATATGTGGGGATGGGCCACTGCGGGGAAAAATTTCATGATCATGTGCTATTTGACTGTAAAAAGGATCCCCTTCAAGTGAACAATCTGTTTAATAATCCGGATTACAGGAAAATCCAAGAAGAATTGACGGAAAAAATCCGAGTACATCATCGAATGATGAAAACTCCTAAAAAGTTTTTACCAGAGGAGGTATGGTAAGCATATTTATTTTGGAAATGTGTAAAGGAGAGAGATTACGATATGAATAAAAAACCAAATATTATTTTTATTTTGACCGATGATCAGGGTGCCTGGGCCATGCATTGTGCAGGAAATGGGGATGTTCATACGCCTAATCTGGATCGGATTGCAGCTCAGGGAATTCGCTTTAACAATTTTTTCTGTGCATCCCCTGTCTGTTCTCCAGCAAGAGCTTCGATACTCACCGGTACCATTCCATCTTGTCATGGGGTACAGGATTGGTTGTCTGGCGGTAACCTTCCGGCTGACTTAAAACAGATACAAGGACATCCAGGTTATGAAAAAGAAACAATTCCTTTTCAGTATACACAGCATTTGACAGCATATACAGATTTGCTGAAGGAAAATGGTTATTATTGTGCTCTCAGTGGAAAATGGCATCTTGGAGATAGCCTGACACCACAGCATGGTTTTTCAGAATGGTATACTATTGGAAGAGGTGGTTGTGCATATTTTCAACCAGATATTGTGGAAAACGGAAAGTTGGAATTCAAGGATAGCTATGTGACAGATTTGATTGGAGAAAATGCCAGAAAAACGCTGAAAATGCTTGCTGAAGGGGGAGCACCGTTCTATCTGAGTGTGCATTTCACAGCTCCGCACAGTCCATGGGATGAAAAAGATCATCCGAAAGAGTATCTGGATTTATACAGAGATTGTACTTTTGAGGCGACGCCTGATTTGCCGATTCATCCTAATCAAGTCAAGACCTGTCCTTATGGAACTGGGGAGCGGAGAAAGGAATTGCTCAGAGGATATTATGCAGCGATTACAGCAATGGATAATCAAGTCGGACTTATACTGGATTTGCTAGATGAGCTAAGTCTTCAGCAAGATACTTTGATTATGTTTACTTCAGACAACGGAATGAATCTGGGACAGCATGGAATCTGGGGCAAAGGCAACGGGACATATCCTCAGAATATGTATGATTCTTCTGTGAAAGTGCCATTTTTGGCTTCTTGGAAAGGACATATTCCAGAAAATCAGGTATGTGAAGCAATGTGTAGTCATTATGATATTTTTCCTACTTTTATGGAGTTGCTACAACTTTCAGGTAATGTAAAGCAGAAGTTGCCGGGAAGAAGTTTTGTGAAATGGTTGGAGCATCCGCAAGAGAAGGATGAACGTAGTATTGTGATTGTGGATGAATATGGACCAGTTAGGATGGTTCGCAATCATGATTGGAAGCTAGTGCAGCGTTATCCGGAAGGACCGAATGAATTGTATCATCTCAGTCAGGATCCTGATGAGGAAGTCAATTTGTATGAAATGTCCAGGTATGAAGAGCAGGCTTTGAGGATGCGCAAACAGATGGAACACATTTTTGTTGAATACGGAGATCCAGAATTAGATGGAACTAAGGAATCGGTACATGGAACCGGGCAATTTGGGCCAGTAGGAAAATTTTCTGTGAACACAACTCGATTTGAGGGTGTACCAGACAAAGCAGATTAAAAGCAAACTGCAGTTAATATATTATGTGAAAAAAGCTTTGAAAGGAGCCTTATCATGATACCTCTAAATTTTCTAATTAAACCTGCTTCAGGTGCCTGCAATATGCGGTGTAAATATTGTTTCTATGAAAATGAAGTAGTTATACGCAAGGAAGATCATCCCGTCTTTATGACACTGGATACTGCACAACTCCTGATTTGTCAGGCATTTTCATGCATAGAATCTGAAAAGAGAGGTGAAAGAAATACAGTTCCTATATCGTTTGCCTTTCAAGGCGGAGAGCCTACATTGGCGGGACTGGATTTTTTTAATAAATTTATTGAGATGGTGCAAACCTATAATGTTAGGAAATATCCTGTTCAGTATACTATTCAAACAAATGGGCTCTTATTAAATGAAGAATGGGCTGATTTTTTTGCAAAAAATAATTTCTTAGTTGGTATTAGTATTGACGGAGATAAGGCTCTTCATGAAAGTCTTCGACCAGATGCCATTGGCAGATCTACATGGGACAGAGTAACCCGGAATCTGCGTCTGCTTCAGGACAAGCATGTGGAAACGAACCTGCTTTGCGTGGTGACCAGACAATGCGCAAAGCATCCTGAAAAATATTATCGTGCACTTAAAAATCTGGGAGTATCGTTTCTGCAGTTTATTCCCTGTCTGGATCCATTAGATGTGCCTCGGGGAAGTATGCCATATTCTCTTACCCCAAAGTTATATGGAAGTTTCCTATGCGGTCTTTTTGATGAATGGTACTGGGATTGGAAATCCGGTCACTATACCAGCATCCGGTTATTTGATGATTATATTCATCTTGCAATGGGACTGCCTGCCGGGACGTGTGCAACCAGCGGAAGCTGTGGGGCATATTTTGTGGTGGAAGGGGATGGAACATTGTATCCATGTGATTTCTATTGTCTGAATGAATGGAAGATCGGAAAATTAGGAGAAGCTTCTTTAGCAGAATACGCAAAATTTGAAATAGAAACACATTTTTTGGAAGAAGGTACAAAACATCCTTCTGAATGTTCTTCATGTCGTTTTTATCCGCTCTGTTTTGGAGGCTGTAAACGAGATTGGTATCAGGATTCTAATGGTAAAAATCATAATTATTTCTGTTCTTCTTTTTCTCAATTCTTTACTTATGCGGAACAAAGGATTCTGGAAATAGCAAGAATGGAACGACAATTTAACCAGAGGGACAGGGGCAGTGGCATTTTTATTGTCCCTGGTGGCTCAGTAATGAAATAAAAAGCCAGGTGACAGGTACGGAGCCATCGTACCTGTCACCCTGGCTTTTAGTGTGACGTGTGAACTGATTTAGCAAATCTCAGCGCCAGCTGGCATTTTCTTCTCTGGTGTCATCAGTGCAAGATTTCCATCTGCATCCTCTGCACATAACAGCATACCTTCAGATAAAACACCTGCAAGCTTTGCCGGCTTTAAGTTTACAAGAACCATAACCTTCTTGCCAACCATTTCTTCTGGTGTGTAGTGAGCTTTGATACCGGAAACAATCTGCTTTACCTGAGATCCTATCTTTACCTGAGAGCACAGAAGTTTTTTGGACTTCTTTACTGCCTCGCAGTAGATAATCTCACCTACCTGGAACTGCATTTTTGAGAAATCTTCGTATGTGATTTCTTCCTTTGGCTCGATGTCGATAACAGCCTCATCTTCTTTTTCATCTTCAGCAGTTTCTTCGGAAGCGTCCTTGACAGCAGCCTTCTTGGACTCCATAAGTGCATTAACTTCTTCCATCATCTTTTCTGCATCAACACGTGCAAAAAGAATCTGCGGCTGATCTGTTACCTTATTTCCAGATGGGTAGGTGCCCATTGTGGAAACCTGATCCATTGTGCGAAGCGGTGCATTTAAGGAATCAGCAATCTTCTTTGCAGTCTCTGGCATGAATGGCTCAAGTAAGGAAGCACCGATTAAGATGCTGTCGATCAAGTTGTACATAACGGTAGACAGACGTTCTTTCTTTGATTCATCCTTTGCCAGTACCCACGGAGCTGTCTCATCAATATACTTGTTGCAGCGCTTGAACAGAGTAAAGATATCTGTAATTGCATCAGCAACGCGAAGCTTATCCATGCGGGCTGTAACTTTAGAAGCGGTGGAGGTAACAACCTCAAATAAGGATTCATCAACAGGATCGCTTACGCCATAGTTTACGGCAACACCGCCAAAATACTTATTTGTCATAGAAATGGTACGATTTACAAGATTACCGAGTGTATTTGCAAGGTCAGAGTTCATACGCTCAATCATCAGATCCCAAGAGATTACACCATCGTTTTCAAATGGCATCTCATGGAGAACAAAATAACGAACAGCATCAACACCAAAGAAATGAACAAGCTCGTCTGCATAGATTACATTTCCCTTTGACTTACTCATCTTGCCATCGCCCTGAAGCAGCCACGGATGACCAAATACCTGCTTTGGAAGCGGCAGATCAAGAGCCATCAGCATGATTGGCCAGTAGATGGTGTGGAAACGAAGAATATCCTTTCCAATCAGATGAAGGTCAGCTGGCCAATACTTTTCAAACATCGGATCACTGTTTCCGTCAAGATCAAAGCCAAGTCCAGTGATATAGTTGCTAAGTGCATCAATCCATACGTAAACAACATGCTTTGGATCGAAGTCTACCGGAATGCCCCACTTAAAGGAGGTACGGGAAACGCACAGATCCTGAAGTCCCGGAAGAAGGAAATTGTTCATCATCTCATTCTTTCTGGATTCTGGCTGGATGAAATCTGGATGCTCATTAATATAAGAAATAAGCTTATCTGCATACTTGCTCATACGGAAGAAATAAGCTTCTTCCTTAGCTGGTGTACATGGGCGTCCGCAGTCCGGGCATTTGCCGTCAACTAACTGAGAAGCTGTGAAGAAGGATTCACACGGAGTACAGTACATACCTTCGTACTCACTCTTGTAAATATCACCCTTGTCATAAAGCTTCTTAAAGATCTTCTGAACTTGCTTTTCATGGTAGTCGTCAGTAGTACGGATAAATTTATCATAGGATGTGTTCATCAGGTCAAAGGTCTTCTTGATCTCGCCTGCCACCTCATCAACAAACTGCTTTGGTGTTTTTCCAGCCTCAGCAGCTTTCAACTCGATCTTCTGACCATGCTCATCCGTACCTGTCTGAAAGCGCACATCATAGCCCTGCATTCGCTTGAATCTGGCAATGGAATCTGCCAGCACGATCTCGTAGGTGTTTCCAATGTGCGGCTTGCCGGAAGTGTAAGCAATGGCCGTTGTGATGTAATACGGTTTCTTCATGGTGTTTTTCTCACTTTCTGCCGCAAAAGCGGTCTGTTTTTTCACAGTGATGCTATTTGTACAGCCCGAATTTACAAAGGGCTGGAAAATGCAGCACAGATATAATTTATGATACCACCAGGAACGAAAGATTGCAAGAAAAACGTGAGAAAAGCAATTGTCTGTATTGAAAAATCATGCTATACTGTGATTATAGGTTACTGTGTCGCTTTGTGTCAGGTAAAAGCAGCACAGTAAAGAATTTAGAAAAAGAGAAAGGCTGGATTGTTGTATGAATTCAGAAGATAGAAAAAGGATTAGAAAGCAGAAGCACAGAATCATGATGATGCGTTTGTGGCTGCCAGTTTTAATGGTAGTAGTCTTGGTTGCCGGATTGACAGCAGGCGGTATTGCGATGTCACTAGGCCAGACAAAGAGCGTGGCAGAGCAGGGCACAAAGGAAGCTGGAACGAAAGAAAATGAAACAAAAGAAGCTGAAACAAAAGGAACTTCTAATGAGCCAAAGGAAACAGGCGATGTAAATGGTGAAGCACAGACTGGTGAGCAGACAGATGCAGACAAACAGCAGTCAGAAGAGGCGCAGACTGGAGCAGAAAGTGATAATTCTCAGGCTGGCAATGAGGAAGATGACAGCAATTATGCGATAGAGCAGTCTGACTTTGATGAATTTATCACCAATCTGAATGAGGCTGTAGCACAAAATAGCAATTATTTAAAGCGTGAGAGTGAGAATCTTACAAGAACACTTGCGGAGCTGCAGACGTATGACAGAACACATCTGACAGAGGTACAGGCAAAGACATATGATGCATTGCTTGACGCGTTGAATGTTGAGATGGATGGCGAGCAGTATGACAGTGTGGCAGCCGCCGCTGCTGATGCTGCACTTTGCAGTGTTGAGGGCGGTGGTGATTACTACAATTATCTGCTGCAAAAGTATAGTGGTGTAGATGGAGCCTGGGGCGATTTCCGTGAGACATTGGCAAATGAAGCAAACAGTAATTATCAGGTTATGAATGACTTAATGGGTGTTGATTCAACGCTTCAGGTAGGCGCAGCAAGCTTTACAAAGCAGGCACCTGATGATGCATACGCATATGATACAGTCAGCGCATCTTCAAGCGCGCTTAAGAAAAATCTTGTATGCAATGGCTTTGTAAATGGTTGGACTGAGTTCGGTATTATTCGAGCTTATTTAAATGATGATCGATTAGATGATAATTTAAGAAATTACCTGATTGCGTCGACGAGAATGACGTATGCACTGTATGGTGTTGCTGATATTTCAGTACATGCAGGCGGCTGGGGTGAAGCAGAGGTAACAGATCTTTGCACAACTTATTTTGGAGAAGCAGGCGGAAGCAGCTACGGTTCTAGTGTGTATCAGATGGTTTTAAAGAATCCTGGAAAATATGCAGCTGCAGCGATTGACTATTTGCAGATCACAGAGCTTGAGTCAACAATGGCTGTTAATCAGGGTGAAAACTATAGTGAAGCTAATCTGTTAGACCTTCTCTTTAATCAGGGACCGGCAAACTTTAGAGTATTAAGAAGCTGGATTGGATTGTAAAAAACAAGACCAGGGGGCAAACCCCTGGTCTTTATTTACACTACTTTTTTGTATTTACTCCTGTAGTGAACTGGAGACATGCCATAATATTTCTTGAAAAGCTTACTAAAATAGTAAACATCATCGTAGCCAACGCTGTTTGAGATGGCTTTTATGCTTTGTCCGTTATCAGATTCAAGTTGAATGCGGGCGCGCTCTAAGCGCATTTTAATCAGATAGTTGATTGGAGCTTCACCAGTCTCTTCTTTGAAAATTTTTGATATGTAAGCAGAGCTTAAATACATATTCCGGGCAATCAGATCAAGTGAAATCTTTTCAGCATAATGACTGCTCAGATATTGGCGGATCTCGCTTACCACATATGTTTTATGGTGTGTCTCGAAAGTGACAGGAGAACAGCTTTGTTTTGGCGGAACAGTGATCTGACGGATGATTGTCATAAGAAGCTGTGTCAAATATGCCTTTTGCATAAAGTACTGACCGACCTGATTGCTGTAGCGCTCAGATATCATACGAAGACACAGATTTGTGATATCCTGACGGACAAGACCGTCCGTGTGAAGCACAGATGAGCCACCAGGAAAATCAAGACAGTTTGGTTCCATTCCCTTAAAGTGAAAGTTTGAAAATGAAGTAAAGAATAAAATTGCAGGGTTATCATGCACTGTCGGCAGTGTACGGTGCGGCATGTGCGACGGTACACAGACAATATCACCGGCTGTAAGTGGAGTGGTAGTTCCATCCATCCAGATTGCCAGATCACCAGATAACACTATAAAGAGTTCAGGTGCATCATGCGTATGAGAAAAATTCGATTCTGTCACCGTGCGCTTACCGGCGAAATATAAAGTTGGATTTAAGTCAGAGTAAGTAATGTCGTACGTATCACACACAGTAAAGTAAACCTCCTTAAAAATAAAAATGCCTAAAAACGATAAAGCTTGATTTGATTATTATACATCAATTTTCAAGAAAAGTACATTTTATTTTAAAAATATTAGAGTAACATGAAAGAACGGTGTTACAGTTCACTGGACACCCAATATTTACAGCTAAGTCCGAAGGTGAACTGTAATATTAAAATTGGTTTACAAGCACGGAAAAATATGGTACAATAGTCATACTTTTTGTGGCATGCATGAAGCATGTGCTGTACTCAGAAGAGTACATATATTATTTACAATTAAAACGTTATAAATGCCTCAGTAAACTGGGGCGTGTATTGACGCTTACATATAACAGAAACAGATATACTAAGAAGGTATATGATTTCCCAGAAGGGAGATAATATATCTTCTTTTTTTGTTTAATAAGACAAAATCAAAATACTAGAATGATATAAAAAGACAGAAATGGAGACGCAAAAATGGATTTAAATGAATTTTTCAAAGAACACAATAAAGTAGCATTGGCATTTTCAGGAGGAGTAGATTCTTCTTATCTGCTTTATGCAGCAATAAAGAGTGGAGCGCAGGTGCGTGCTTATTATGTTAATGCTGCATTTCAGCCACAATTTGAGCTTGATGATGCGATGCGTCTTGCAAAGCAGCTAAATGCTGATATGAAGGTATTAACAGCAGATGTTCTTTCAAATGAAACAGTAGTGAAAAATCCGTCAGACCGATGCTATCACTGCAAAAATGTTATATTCAATATGATTCTTGCAGAGGCAAAGAAGGATGGTTTTACAGTACTGATTGACGGAACTAATGCATCTGATGCAGAAGATGACCGCCCTGGAATGCGTGCGCTTCGAGAACTTTGTGTCTACTCACCACTTCGTATTTGTGGTCTTACAAAGACAGAAATTCGAAGACGTTCAAAAGAAGCAGGTCTTTTTACATGGGATAAGCCAGCTTATGCCTGTCTGGCAACACGTATCCCAACAAATGAACGCATTACTGCAGAAAAGCTTGAAAAGACGGAGAAAGCAGAAAATTATCTGTTCTCTCTTGGTTTTACAGATTTTCGTGTGCGCTATTTAAATGACTTTGCAAAGATTCAGATGCCGGCAGCACAGATGACAAAGCTTTTAGAAATGCGAGAGCAAATTCTTAAAGAATTGAAAAAGTATTACAAAGAAGTGCTGCTTGATTTGCAGGCCAGATAAAAATTTGATTATATGGGGAGATAAAGTTGTGAATAGCGAGGCAAGACAGATACTAGAAGCAGTGAAGGCAGGAAGTATGAGTATAGATGATGCACTGCTTGAAATAAAAAAAGAGCCTTTTGAGGATATTGGATATGCAAAGGTGGATTTACACAGAAAAATCCGCCAAGGCGCAGCAGAAGTAATCTATGGTGCAGGAAAGACACCAGAGCAGATGATTGGAATTGTATCTGCTATGTTAAAAAATGGTCAGGATCACATTTTAATTACACGTTTATCATCAGAAGCAGCAGATATGATTAGTCAGGTACATCCATTGCATTATCACAAAGATGCAAGAGTTGGCATTATCGGAGAAATGCCAAAACCGACTGGAAAGGGAAAGATTGTTGTGGCGACAGGCGGAACATCTGACATTCCGGTAGCAGAGGAAGCAGCGCTGACAGCAGAAATTCATGCAAACGAGGTTGTGCGCCTATATGATGTTGGAGTGGCAGGACTGCATCGTTTATTAAATCATATGGATGAAATCATGAGTGCAAGTGTAATCATTGCAATAGCCGGAATGGAAGGCGCACTAGCAAGTGTAATAGGCGGCTTAGCAGATTGCCCTGTCATTGCAGTTCCTACAAGCGTAGGATACGGTGCATCCTTTGGCGGTGTTTCAGCACTTTTGTCAATGCTTAATTCCTGTGCAAGCGGTGTATCTGTAGTAAATATTGACAATGGCTTTGGCGCCGGCTACTTGGCAGGAATGATGAATCATATGTAACTATTTTACAAATGTGTTTTTGAATAGTTAAAATTAAATAAAGAGGTATAGTTCACGGGTAAATCAATATTTACAGCAAAGCTCTTCGGTGCAATGGTTTCGTCGCCGGACCAAACTCCGCAGGTTCCTGTTATGTTCTTTCTTATTATACGTTACTTTGAAAGACCTGCTCCAAGTGTCCGGCTCGTGAAATCCATTCACCTTCGAGCTTCCATAAAATGACGCGTGAACTGTAACAATAAAGGAGAAAAAACAAATGAAAACATTATATTTAGACTGCGGAATGGGTGCAGCAGGTGATATGCTTACAGCAGCACTTTCTGAGCTTCTTCCTGATCAGGATGCATTTTTTGAAAAAATGAATGCACTTGGAATCCAGGGAGTTCATTTTGAAAAAGAAAAAACGCAAAAATGCGGTATTACAGGAACACACAGTAAGGTGACAGTAAATGGTGAGGAAGAGGAAAGCCTTGATGTGCATCATCATGATCACGATCATCATCATGACCATGAAGACCATCACCATGACCACGACCACCATCATGATCATGAAGACCATGACCACGATCATGAAGATCATCATCATGACCACGATCATGCGCATGGTGCACATCATCACCACAGCAGCCTGCATGATATTGAGCATATCGTAAGAGATCATCTGCCGGTATCAGATCGCGTAAAGGATGATATAATGGCAGTTTATCAGCTGATCGCCCAGGCTGAAGGCGCAGCACATGGTGTACCAGTTGATCAAATTCATTTTCACGAAGTAGGAACTATGGATGCCGTTGCTGATATTACAGCAGTCTGTATGCTTATGGAGGAGCTTTCTGTTGATCAGGTGATTGTATCACCAGTTCATGTTGGAAGCGGAAAAGTACGCTGTGCACATGGTATTTTGCCAGTACCAGCACCGGCAACTGCTTATATTTTAAAGGAAGTGCCGATTTATGGCGGAAGGATTCAGGGAGAGCTTTGTACACCGACAGGCGCAGCACTTTTAAAACATTTTGCCACAAAATTTGGTGATATGCCAGTTATGAAGACGAAGGCTATCGGTTATGGAATGGGCAAGAAGGATTTTGAGATGGCAAATTGTGTCCGTGCGATGTTAGGAGAGACAGCAGATGATGTAAGCCGTGTTTCTGAGCTTTGCTGCAACATAGATGATATGACTGCAGAGGAAATTGGCTTTGCAACAGAGACAATTTTAGCATCAGGTGCTCTGGAAGTGTTTACTGTCTCCACAGGAATGAAAAAATCCAGACCAGGCATTTTACTTGAGGTGATGTGCCGTGAGGAAGACCGCGACCGCATGATTGAACTTATATTTTTGCATACAACTACGCTTGGTGTTAGAGAGCAGTTTTCAAGACGCTATACTATGACACGCTCTATAAAGACAATAAAGACTCCATATGGTGATGTGCGAAAGAAAGTTTCGACAGGCTATGGTACTTCACGTGAAAAGTATGAGTATGAAGATTTGGCATCAATTGCAAGAAAGCAGGGAATATCCATTCGCGAAGCAAGGCAGACTGCAAGTGACTTTGATAAATAAAAAAGCTGATTAGAATTTTTATTTACAAAAAAAGGAGAATGATATGAGAAAAAAACATGTAAGAAATTTAACGGCAGGCTGTGCTGCGTTTATGGCGGCAGCATTTGTATTTTCAGCAGGCTTTTCAAAAACAGCATTTGCAGACGAAGCAGACAAAACTACACTTGTATATGGAAGCACTGACTATACACGCATCAACCCGGCAATGGATGAGCACTGCGAAATAAATGTGCTGCTATTTGATGGTCTTACTGATCATGATGGTGATAATCAAATTATTCCGCGTCTGGCAAAGAGCTGGGAGTATGATGAGGAGAATTTAACATACACGTTTCATCTTGAGGAAGGAGTCAAGTGGCATGATGGTGAGCCTTTTACAGCAGAGGATGTAAAATTTACATTTGAAGCAATTATGGATCCGGCAAATGAATCCGAGAATGCACCTGATTATGAGGATATAGAGAGCATTGAAGTGATTGACGAAAATACGGTAGCATTTCATCTTTCTAACGTTAATACCGCTTTTTTGGAATATATGACAAAACCTGTTATGCCAAAGCATCTGTTAGAAGGTGAAGATTGGCAGACATCTGACTTTTTCCGTGCACCTGTTGGAACAGGACCATATAAGTTTGTAAGCTGGGATGCAGGACAGACTATTACAATGGAAAAGAATAAGGAGTATTTTGCTGGTGCAGCTAATATTGATACAATTGTATTTAAAATTGTGACAGATGATAATGCAAAGGCAATGCAGCTATTAAGCGGTGAGCTTGATTTGGCGCAGATTACACCAAAGGAAGAATCACTTTTTGCTGATAATGACAAATTTAAAGTTTATGATATGACAACTTCTGACTACAGAGGCATTCTCTACAACTTTAATAACGAGTATTGGCAGGAGAATGCCGATCTGATTCCGGCAATCAATTATGCGATTGACCGTCAGGCAATCCTTGATGCAGTGCTGTTAGATAAGGGTGAAGTGGCATATGGTCCTCTGCAGCGAAATAAATATAACAATGAAAATGTGGAGCACTACGATTATAACTTAGAAAAATCAGCAGAGCTTTTTGAGGCAGCAGGATGCACACAAGATGCAGATGGCTACTGGTGCAGAAACGGGGAGAGAATTAGCTTTACAATTAATGCGACACCGGGTGATCAGGTACGTATTGATATGGCGCAGATTGCAGCACAGCAGCTTCGCGAGGCAGGACTTGATGTAAAAGCAGATGTACCGGCAGGCGGAATCGATTGGGCAGGACAGGAGTGCTGTATCATTGGATGGGGATCTCCATTTGATGCAGATGATCATACATACAAGGTATTTGGTACAGATAAGGGAGCAAACTATTCTGGATATTCAAATACACTTGTGGATGAATACTTAACACAGGCACGTCAGACAGAAGATGAAAACGAGCGTAAAGAGGCTTATGCAAAGTTTCAGGAAGCATTAGCAGAGACACCGGCTTACACATTCTTCTGCTATATTGATGCGCTTTACGCAGCAGAGAATACGATTCAGGGAATTGATGAAGATACAGTATTAGGTCATCACGGTGTAGGCATTTTCTGGAATATCTGTGACTGGACAATTGAAAATCAGTAACAAAACGAAAGGAAATGAGCGATGAAGAACAAATGGCTTAGTGTGCTTTTCAAAAAGATCGCTGCATTTTTTATCAGCATATGGGTGCTGTCTGCCATTGTGTTTTTCTTATCACGAATTACGCCGATTGATCCGCTGCAGTCGTACTATGGTGAGCGCGTAGAGAAAATGAGTGAAGAACAAAAGGACAGTGCCAGAGAACGCCTTGGATTAAATGATCCGATTCCGGTACAATATGTGCGCTGGCTTAAGCTGGCGTTGTCCGGTGATTTTGGAATCTCCTACAAATATAAGCAGGACGTTATTATTGTGATCAAAGAACGTATCCAAAATACACTCGTTTTAGGCGTATTAAGCTATGTGATTTTATTTATTGGAGCACTGTTGTTAGGACTTTTTTGTGCTTGGAATGAAAATAAACTTGCAGACAGACTTATTGTGCGCCTTGGAACAATTACAAGCTGCATTCCTGAATTTTGGATGGCGCTCATGCTGATTTTTGTGTTCAGCGTATTGCTTGGCTGGCTCCCGGCAAGCGGTGCATATTCAATTGGAGGGGGCAGCTTACTTGACAGGCTGCGTCATCTTGTGCTGCCATTAATTGCCTCAGTGGCTGGTCATTTGTGGTATTTTGCCTATATGGTGCGAAATATGCTTTGCGAAGAAACACGCTCAGAATATATCGTGCTTGCACGGGCAAAGGGAACAAAAGACAGCACAATATTATTTCGTCACTGCCTAAAAAATGTGCTGCCAGCTTATATTAGTCTTATGGCAGTTTCAGTGGCGCACATTCTTGGCGGTACTTATTTGGTAGAAGCAGTATTTGGCTATCCGGGAATTGGTATGCTTACGTATGAAAGTGCCAAAACATCTGATTACAACATGCTTATGGTACTATGCCTTTTAACAGGAGTAGTGATGATAGCAGCAAACACGATTGCAGAGCTAGTGAACGCAAGGTTAAATCCATATATAGCGCAGGAGGGAAAATGAGTTCTGAAAAACATATAATGAAGAGAAAAAAAGTACCGTTTCTTTCCTTTGTGCTGCTTGGCATTTTGATTATGGGATGTGTGTTTGTACCATTTTTTTGCAAAGATGCGTCTTATATGGATCTTATGAACTGCAGCCGCGCACCAGGGCGTGAATTTTTCTTTGGAACAGATACTATGGGACGCGATCTGTTTTCATGTATATGGCATGGCGGACGTGTTTCTCTTACCATTGGCTTTTTGTCTGCTGCCATATCAGCAGTTATTGCAGTTTTGTATGGCACAGCAAGTGCACTGTCACCTGCGTGGCTGGATCGGCTTTTGATGCGGTTAGTAGACGTGCTTCTTTCTGTTCCGTCGCTTTTGCTTGTCTTATTTGTGCAGGCAGTATTTGGAAAAAATATCATAGGAATGAGTGCAGCGATTGGACTTTGCGGATGGTTTTCAATGGCAAAAATCGTGCGCACACAGGCAAAAACAGTAAAAGAAAGCGGCTTTGTCACGGCATCGCAGTGTATGGGCGGCGGCTTTTTTCATGTGCTTTACTGGCATCTTGCCCCAAATTTTCTTCCATCCATTTTATTTATGATTATTATGAGTGTACGAACAGCAATAGCTGAAGAATCAACACTTAGCTTTCTGGGGCTTGGCCTTCCAATAGAGACAATCTCGTGGGGCAGTATGCTCGCACTCGCACAAAATGCCTTTGTCATGCGCGCATGGTGGATGATTTTGATTCCGGGCCTTTTTTTAATACTCCTTTTTTTATGCCTCACCGAGATAGGAAGCTGGTGCCAAGAGCGCATGAATCATAAAAAAAGGCAGATGTAAAACACTATTAGAACAGACAGTGATAGAAAATATTGAAGGACAAATGAAATAATGAAATTGATAATGACCTATTACAAAAAAATGATTATCACATATAAAAAGCTTTTTGTGATGTCATTTGTGATCATGGCGGCAGTGACCGTGAGCAACCTTTTGATTCCGTGTGGAATGCGCTTTCTGGTAGACCGTATCTCACAGGCGAACAGTCTTGGACAGAAAGAACTTCTTTTTTTGCTTGCCGCATTCGCAGCATTTTTATTATGCATGGGGTTTAATACCTGGTTGGAAATTAGATGGTATTTGCTGTTGGATAAGTTAGGCGGCCTTTGTATGAGAGACTTGACACTCAAGATGGAGGCAGCACTTGCGGCCGCTTCTTTATCAGATGCTGATAAGATTGGTGCAGAGGTGTTAAAGCATACAATGTATGCTGATGTGCTTGATGTATTTCGTGTGACAGGTCATCATATACCGTCGTTTATCAGTGCGGTATTGACAACTATTGTATGTATGGTATTGGCCTTTGCATTTAGCATAAAATTTGCAGTTTTTTTGGTATTTTCAGTTGGTCTTGGCTGGTATGTGTCTTTCTTAGGGCGAAAGCGAATTTCACAAAAGGCAGGCAAGACAAATCAGAAAATGAAACAGTGCCATGCCGTCTGCAATCAGTATATTGACTCAATGACACTTGTCCAGACAAACGATGTGCTCGATTACTTTCAGCAGGAAACAGCAGAAAAATTAGGTGATTTCATTCAGACTGCAAAAAAAGAAGATCGCCTGATGATGTTTTGGGCCAAGCTGTCAGAACACTACAACACGATATCTACTATGCTGTTGTCTGTTTTGTTGTTAATTCCCTCATGGGGCGGCTCCGTTGGAAACTTGATCTTTTTTACGATGTTGTCAACGGTAATTAATTCGCAGGGTCAGAATGCACAGGAATTGCTGCGGCAAATTATGCGCGCACAAGTAAGCTTTGAGAATGTAGATAAGGTGTGCAAATTAGAGCCGCGCCAGAAAGCAGAGTCATTAACAGATGTTGAATCAATCGAGTTCGACTCAGTTTATTTTTCTTATGAAAGCAGTGAACCTGCCTTAACACAAGTTTCCTGCTGTCTTCAAAAAGGACAGATGGTTCGCCTGATGGGTGAAAATGGTTGCGGAAAGTCTACATTTATAAAGCTCTTGCTTGGACTTTATCGGCCAGACAGTGGAATAATAAGAATCAATTCACAATCAGTTGATGCTTATTGCAAACAGGATATGAGCCGCCAATTTTTGTATGTTGGTCAGGAGGAGATTTTTTTAAACGAGACAGTAGAAGATTATTTACACATTATCACACAAAACAAGGGAGAAGCTGTGACATATCTGTTAAAAGAATATGATATGGCGGCGGATCGCGTCATTGAAAATGAGGGAAAATCATTGTCGGTGGGACAGCGAAAGAAGCTGTTAATCATGAAAATGCTTCTTAGAATCGAAGAAGCATCTGTTTTGATTGTAGATGAAATTGAGGCTGGTCTTGATCAGGAAACGAGAGAAAAATACGAGCAGTTGTTAAATCTTATTGCAAAAAAGAAGAATAAACTTATAATTGTCGTTGAGCATGACCCACAAGGAACGATTGAATTTACAAAAATAATGCATTTTGAACACGGCCATATCAGCTTTGACGAGTAAAAAAA
>OLOX01000794.1_pt1 | contig 32363 bp, 40 predicted proteins | sample 1672091 | NCBI WGS metagenome assembly OLOX01 (sample SAMEA3136644, study PRJEB25190) | human gut metagenome | reverse complement strand
TGTGCTCTATCCAGCTGAGCTATATGGACGTGTCTGATATATGATTATAGCCCGACCAAAGTCGAACTGCAATCCCTTATTTAGTTTTTTTGAGGTGACCGTTGTAACGCAACCTTAGGAGGCGGGCACTCCATCGGCATTCCCCTGGCGGTGTCCGGGCGGGAGACGTTCATCGTGCCGTCGGCGTCTATGACGGTGCACCCTGTGCGCATGACGGGCCTGATGATCGCCGCGCCCCAGTCGTACCGGTATTTCGAGCGGGTGCAGGAGAGCATCGTGTCCTTTGTGGCACGGCACAGCCGCATTACCGAGGATGCCTTCCGCCAGCTGATGCTGGCCGACGGGGATATGTCCAACGACGTGGGCACCATTCTGTACGGCAGCCAGGCGGTGCAGCTGGGGCTGATCGACCGGCTGGGGACCCTGTCCGACGCACTGGAAGCCCTTTACGCCATGATCGGGAAAAACGGTTGATTTTATCCGGCCCTTGTGCTATACTGTGTACAAATTTACAGAATAGCGGGGGAATACGGGATGAATACCAATTTCAAAACGGCGTTGTTCGGCGGCTTTGACCGGGAGGACGTGATCAGCTATATCCAGCAGACCTCGCGGGAGAGTCAGCAGCGCATTTCCGCTCTGGAGGAGGAAAATCGCAGCCTGCAGGAGCGGAACCGCGCCATGGAGGCGGAGCTGAGCACCCTGCGCCAGTCCGTGCTGGAGAACAGCGCGGCGGCGGATACCTGCCTGCAGCTGCAAGATCAGTTCCGCCAGCTCCAGGAGCAGGCACAGAAGCTCCGGCAGGAGACGGAGGACCTTCGGGCCCAGGCGGCGGAGTATCAGTCTCTGAAGGACCACATCGCCGATATCGAGATCAGCGCCCACCGGCGGACGGAGGAGTTCCGGGCCAAGGCCATCGAGGAGCTGCGGACCATGGCCCGTCGGCAGGAGGATTGGTGCGCCCAGTCCCGGGATAAATACGCCGAGCTGAACCGCCAGTTCTGCCAGAAGCTGGCCCTGGCCCAGCAGACCCTGGCCCAGCCGGACCTGTCCGGCTTCCACGAGATGGAGGAGGGCCTCCACCGGCTGGAGGAGAGCTTCGGCGAAAAGCCTGCCGCCGAAAAAAACGAACAGTAATCAAAATCGCCGCGACAGCTGTCGCGGCGATTTTTGCAGTGCGGATTTACTTCACCAGCTGGCAGAACAGGTCAATCTCGTCGGCCAGGGACTGGAGCCCCTGCCGCCAGAAGGCCTTGTCGGTCAGGTCGATGCCGGCAATCCTGGCAGTATCCTCCACGCAGGTGACGGAGGTGGCGTGGAGCATCTTCTTATACAGGGGCACAAAGTCCTTGCCCTCCTGCTGATACTTGGCGTACAGGCCCCGGGCGAACAGGCCGCCGAAGGCATACGGGAAGTTGTAGAAGCTCAGGCTGCCGCTGTAATAGTGGCCCTTGCACAGCCACATGTAGGGGTGCAGGCAGCTCTGGTCCAGCCCGTCGCCATAGGCCTTCTTCTGGGCCTCCAGCATCAGCTGGCACAGGCGGTCGGCGTCCAGGAACTCCTGGGGCCGGGCCTCGAACACAGAGGACTCGAACAGGAACCGGGAATAGATGTCGCAGATGATCTGGCAGGCGTCGGACAGCTGGCTTTCGATCAGGGCCAGCTTCTCATCCTTGCTCTCGGCGGCGTCAATGGCGGCGCTGACGGTGAGCACCTCGTTGAAGGTGGAGGCCGTCTCCGCCACGGGCATGGTGTACTCCTGGCACACCAGCGGGTGGGAGAACACCTGCTGATCGTGGAAGGCATGGCCCAGCTCATGGGCCAGGGTCACGATGTCGCCGAAGGCGCCGTCAAAGTTGGTGAGCACCCGGCTCTGCCTGGCGCTGGGCACGCCGCAGTCAAAGGCGCCGCCCACCTTGCCGTTACGGGGATAGAAGTCGATCCATGCCTCGTCAAAGGCCCGCTCCACCATGTCGTGCAGCTGGCTGTCAAAGCCGCCGAAGATATTCAGCAGATAATCCTTGGCGTCCTGGGTGGTATACTTTTTGTCGCTCTTGCCCATGGGGGCGAACAGCTCATACCAGGGCAGACCGTTCTCGTGGCCCAGCGCCTTGCCCTTGGTCCGCAGATACTGCCAGAACTTGGGCATGTATTCGTCCATGGCCCCCAGCAGGGCGTCCAGGGTTTCCCGCTTCATGCGGCTCTGGTACAGGGCCTTGTCCAGGGGGGAGGCATAGCCCCGGACCTGGCACTCGTTGATGACCTGCATCTTGATGCTGTTCAGGGCGAAGGCTACGGAATCCTTGATCTTGTCATAGCACGCCAGCTCCGCCTCATAGGCGCTCTTGCGCACGTCGGGATCGGGATCGTAGGCCAGATTGCGGATGGCGGACAGGTTGGTGACCCCACCGTTATACTCCACCTTCACGCTGCTGGTCAGGTTGTCCCGCAGAGTCTCCCACGCCGAAGCACCGGAGATGTTCATCCGGGCGAACAGCTCCTCCTCCCGGTCGGTGAGCAGGTACTTGCTGTCCCGGCGGATGGACTCCAGCAGGAAGCGATAGGGCTCCAGGGCCGGGTCGGCGTCCATGATGGCGTCCAGGTCCTCCAGTCCTGCCACCGTCCGGCGCAGGGATGCGTTGGCGGCGGCGCAGCCGCTGAGCTTGGCGCTGAGCTGGTCGCCCAGACTGTTGGCCTTGGTATCGGCGGTGTTGGCGCTGCACCGAAGGCTGCAGAAGATGAAGAGCTTGTTGGTCAGCTCCTCCACCCGCTCCTGCACCTGCAAAAAGCGATGCACCAGCTGGCTGTGGTCCATGCCCGCCGCCTCACCGGCCAGGGCATTTACTGCCGCGATGGCCTGGTCCAGGGCTGCCATGTCCCCGGTAAAGGCGGGGTCGTCAAAATCCTTGTACAGAATACTCAGATCCCAGGTATCGTTCATAGATTCTTCCTCCTATTTTGTGGTTTTCTATCGTCCATCATATCACGTTTTCCCGGTGGACACAATAGGAAAATGCGGCTTCAATTAAAATGCCTTAACTCCCGGAGGGCGGCAGCTTCAGAAGCCCGATGCGCTGTCGGTAGTCCGGCAGGGTGCCCTCTACCAGGCGATAAAAGTCCGGCCCGTGGTTTTTGTGGCGGATGTGAGCCAGCTCATGGACCACCACCGCATCAATGGCCTCCATGGGATAGCGCATCAGGAACAGGGAAAAGCACAGGCTGTTTTTTCCGGAGCAGCTGCCCCAGCGGGTCCGTGCGGCGGTGATCCGTATCCCCGTGGGTAAAACATCCATCCGTGCCGCCCAATAGACCACCCGCCCCGGAAGGATCTCCTGCCCGCGCCGGCGCAGCTCCTCCATTTCCTGTTCCGTCAGCTCCGGAGGCGATGCGGCCGGAGCTTCCCTCTGGCGCGCCAGGCTTTTTTCGATCCAGTCCCGGTGCTTTTCCACCAGCTGGCGGACTTCTTCATCGGTGGCGGCGTATGGGGCCCGGACCACCACCCGGCCGTCCCGCTTGATCTGAATGGCCATGGTCCGGCGATGGGACCGTACAATGGTATAGTTCATGGTTCAGTCTCCGATCCGCACGAACCGGGGCCCGCAGTATCCGTCCCTGTCCACGGTCTCCAGCCACATGGCCGCGGGCCGCACCCACAGACCGCCCTCACCGTACAGAGCCCGGTATACGACCAGCTGCTCCAGAGTCTCTGAGTGCCGGGCCATACCCAGCACCTGATATTCCTTCCCCTTAAAATGCCGCCACCGGCCGGGCTGAATGGCTTCGTTTTCCATATGCAGTGCCTCCCTGTTTTTTTCAGTATACAGGAAATTTTCCCAAAAGGGAAGTCCTGGTGGAAAAATGCGGCGGCGTATGGTACAATAAAGAAAATAAAATGGGAGGGTACCACCATGCAGCATGAGATCACCACCGCAGGGCCCCTGCTGGACGGCAGCGGCAATCTCCGGGAGCCGGGCTATGCAAAGCGGCTTCTGCCCATCTATCGCCGGGCGGATATCAAGGCCCCGGCGTCCCGCATCAAGGAGTGGGACTATTATCTCATCGCCAATGACCACTTTGCCGTGGCTCTGACCATTGACGACAACGGATATATGGGCCTGGACTCCATCTCGTTCCTGCATTTTGACCAGCGCTGGGAGCGGACCAAAAGCCCCATGCGGGCCTTTCCCATGGGCCGGACCGGTCTGCCGGAGAGCTCTGCCTCCGGCACCACCGCCACCTCCGGCAGGGGCTATGCCCTGGTGTTCCGCCATGTGCCCCAGGGCCGGGAGCTGACATTTCATATGGAGAATTTTCTGAACGGCCAGACCATTGACGGCTCCGTCGCCCTGACGGAGGAGCCGGAGGAGTCCATGGTCATCTGCACGCCGTTTCCGAAGCCTGGCTGCTTCTATTACAACCAGAAGATCAACTGCATGCGGGCCCGGGGCCAGGTGCAGCTGGGAGACAAGACCTATTGCTTCGACCCGGCGGATTCCTTCGGCGTGCTGGACTGGGGTCGGGGCGTGTGGACGTATCACAACACCTGGTATTGGGGCAGCGCCTCCGGTCTGGCGGACGGCGTGCCCTTCGGCTGGAACATCGGCTACGGCTTTGGAGATACCTCTGCCGCCAGCGAGAATATGCTGTTCTACGGCGGCAAGGCCCACAAGCTCAGCCAGGTGTGCTTCCACATCCCCCAGAGGGACGGGAGGGACGATTTCCTGTCTCCCTGGCGCTTCACCTCCGACGACGGCCGGTTTGAGATGAAGTTTGACCCCATTCTGGACCGGGCCGCCTGCACGGACGTGAAGCTCATCAAGTCCGACCAGCACCAGGTGTTTGGGCGCTTCACCGGCGCGGCCACCCTGGACGACGGCCGGGTCATCCAGGTCCGGGATATGCTGGGCTTTGCCGAAAAGGTTGAGAACAAGTGGTAAAAGAGACAAAAAGCATCCGTATCCCCCGGGATACGGATGCTTCAGCCTGTCAAAAATCCTTTTTGACAGGCTGAAAGGCATTTTCAAAACTTCTATAAAAGTTCTGAAAATGCGTTGATTGAAAACGAAAGACACCCCTGATGGGTTTCTTTCGTAACTATCTTCCTTTCCGAAGACAGAGACAATCCTATTTTTCTGACAGTCTCGCTTCAGCCTGTCAAAGGCTATTTTTCCTGTAAATAGCCGAACTTTTCCTGAAACAGGCCGTCGGCAAAGGCCCGCAGCTGGCGGCAGTAGTCGTCGTAGGCTTCCAGCAGCCGCTCTCCCTCCGGAGTCAGCTCCGCGCCGCCGCCGCCTCGCCCGCCGGTGATGGAGTGCAGCAGCGGAAAACCCAGGGCGGCCTGGGCATGCTTGGTGATGGTCCACGCCTTGGAATAGGCCATGTTCATGGACATGGCTGCCGCCCGCAGCGAATGCAGCTCCTGCACCCGGTGCAGCAGCTGTGCTACCCCTGGCCCGAAGCATTTCTCGTCGGAAAACAGCCGGACCGCCAGATTGTACGTTAATTTCTGTTCCATGCCGTTATTGTATCAGCTTCCGGCTCCTGCGTCAACCTTGACGGTGGGGCCGGAACATGCTATTCTTGTAAAAAAACAGGGAATTGAGGGATTTTCATGAAGGTTCTCATTCGCGGCGCCGGGGATATCGCCTCCGGCATTGCCCTGCGGCTGCACCGGGCCGGGATGCAGGTGGTCATGACTGACCTGCCCGCTCCCACTGCCATCCGCCGCACGGTCTGCTTTTCCCAGGCTATCCTGCTGGGGGAGATGACGGTGGAGGATGTGACCGCCCGTCGGGCGGACAGCGTCGAGGAGGCGGAGAGCCTGCTGCGCCGGGGCCTGATCCCGGTGCTGGCGGACCCGGACTGTGCCTGCCGCGCCCAGCTGCGGCCCGACGCCCTGGTGGATGCCATCCTGGCCAAGCGCAACCTGGGCACGAAAATAGACGATGCGCCGGTTGTTGTCGGCATCGGACCCGGCTTCACGGCGGGGGAGGACTGCCACGCCGTGGTGGAGACCATGCGGGGCCATACCCTGGGTCGGGTGATCTACCGGGGAAGCGCCCTGCCCAACACCAACATTCCCGGGCTCATCGGCGGATACGCCGGGGAGCGGGTGCTGCGGGCCCCGGCGGACGGGATATTCTGCCAGAAGCTGGAAATTGGCGCGGTGGTCCGGGCTGGGGACATAGCCGGAGAGGTGGACGGAGAACTCATGAAATGCACCATTGACGGCGTATTGCGTGGTATTTTAGCCGACGGAACGCCTGCTTTCAAGGGGATGAAGTCCGGCGACGTGGACCCCCGGTGCAAGCCGGAGTATTGCACCACCGCGTCGGATAAAGCCCTGGCTGTAGGCGGCGGCGTGCTGGAGGCCGTCCTGAATCTCAGCGGGGCATTGAGGAGTGTAAGTCTCTAAGAGAAACTCTGGCCCTACATTCCGTCAATGCGGGAGGGGGCTGCGCCTTGCAAAGGGGAGGGAGATATGGTATAGTTTAGGATAGTTATCTGCAAAGTGAGGAGCTTTTTATGACCTTGATGGACTATTGCATGCAATATATCGACGAGATCATGGACGGGAAGCGGCCTGCCCCGGAGGGTATCACCCTGACGGAGACGGACCCTGTGGCCCGGGGCATGGAGCTGCTGCAGAAGGTGGGGGACTTTTCTACCCTGGCCCGGCTGTGCGCCGCCCAGGACGGCACCCAGATCCCCCGGGAGGTATACGACAGCTTTGACCCCGGCGCGGCCATAAGCATGTTCCTGGGCCGGGACGGGGAGCAGGAACCCCCGCAGGAGCCGCAGCCGGACCCGGACGCCGGAAAGCACGCCTTTCAGGTGCTGTTGGACTGCGTGGCCCTGGACGACGGCCTGGTGCAGTACCTGACCCAGGTGCTCCGGGACCGGGACCGGGCCGGGTTTTACAAGCTGTCCCAGATCACCACGAAAATGGACCTGAACCCGGAGGAATTTCTGTTCTGGCTGGGAAACAAGGAGCTGTGGGCCGACGATGAGGAGCGGGCCTGCGCTGCCGTGATGGACGCGTGCATGGAGCGGCTGCGGCAGGAGGGACGGCTGGAGCTGATGGCGGCCCTGCTGTCCGGGGACCGGCACACCTTCGAGAGCTTCCGCTGCGAGGCGCCGGAGCTGGTCCACCTGCCCCAGGCCACCTATGACTGGTACTGCCGCAACTATCTGGACCGGGATTACCCCTTCCGGATGCTGCTCAAGTGCAACGGGGTGACGTTTCCCCGGCGAAAGGAGGGCTGACGCCATGGATTACCGCATTCTGGTCATCAATCCCGGCTCCACGTCCACCAAGATCGCCGTGTTTCACGGGCAGACGCCCTTGATGCAGAAAACGATCCGCCACAGCGGAGAGGAGCTGGCCCCCTTCGGGGCCATTATGGACCAGGCCCCTTTCCGCCGCCGGTGCGTGGAGGAGGCGCTGGCGGGCTTCGACCTGACCACTCTGGATGCAGTGTGCGCCCGGGGCGGTATGCTGCCGCCGTGCCCCAGCGGGGCCTTTGCGGTGGACGGGGACATGATCGAGTATCTGGCCGCCATCACCCAGGGGGCACACGCCTCCAACCTGGGATGCGTGGTGGCCCGGGACATAGCGGAGCCGCTGGGTATACCGGCCTTCGTGTACGATCCCGTGGCGGTGGACGAAATGCCGCCTATGGCCCGGATCACCGGGATTCCGGAGCTGCCCCGGCGGATGATGGGGCACGCCCTGAATACCCGGGCCATGGCCATTCGCTGCGCGGAAACGGTGCTGCACAGGCCCTTGGACCGGTGCCGCCTGATCGTGCTGCACCTGGGCGGCGGCGCGTCGGTGCGGCTGTTCATCGGCGGCAAAATGGTGGACAACGTCCGGGATGACGAGCTGCTGTTTGCGCCGGAGCGCTGCGGTGGGATCGCCGCCGAGCAGCTGGTGGGGCTGTGCTTCTCCGGGAAATATGACCGGGCAGGCGTCATGAAGCTGGTACGGGGACGGGGCGGACTGCTGGCCCACCTGGGCACCAGCGACGCCATGGAGGTGGAGCGGCGCATGGCCCGGGGCGATGAGAGGGCCAGGCTGGTGTACGATGCCATGCTGTATACCGCCGCCAAGTCCATCGGCGCTATGGCGGCGGCTGCCGGCGGCGACATTGACCGGATCATCCTCACCGGCGGCATAGCGCACTCCGCCTATGTGGCGGATTATCTGACGAAAAAGGTTCGCTTTATCGCGCCGGTGGAGGTCATGGCCGGGGAGTTCGAGATGGAGGCCCTGGCGGCCGGAGCCGCCCGGGTGCTGTCGGGACGGGAGGCAGCCCACCGGTTCCGGGACCTTGCAAAGGGGGAGTGACCGGTGCTGAAGTCGTTTTTTGACCCCAACGGGGCCTTCGCCCGGGGTATGGAACGGGTATGGAGCCTGATCGTGTTGAACGTGCTGTGGCTGGTGTGCTCCCTGCCGGTGGTGACCCTGGGCGCGTCCTGCGCGGCCCTGTATCAGGTGCTGGGAAAGGTCATCGACAGTGAGGACGGCCATGTGGCCCGGCGGTTCTTCCGTGCATGGGGCGAAAACTGGAAAAAAGCCACGCCGGTGTGGCTGATTCTGCTGGCCGTGGCGGTTCTGTGCGGGTTCGACCTGTATGTGGCCCGGCTGAACGACGCCTTTTTGTGGAAGGTGATGGCGGTGTTCGCCCTGCAATTGGCGGCCATGGTGATGACCTTCGCTTTTCCGCTGATGGCCCGGTATGAAAACACCTGGCGCAATCACATGAAAAATGCCCTGCTGCTGGCGGTGGGGAACCTGCCCCGGATGCTGCTGATCTGGGCCATTTGGGCGGTGCCTGTGGGGGTGTGCGTGTTTCTCCCGGAGGTGGGGTTTTATCTGAGCATCGTGTGGGTGCTGGTGGGATACAGCAGCCTCAGCTATGTGACGGCCCTGCTGCTGCGGCCCATCTTCCGGAAGCTGGACGAAAACGCGTAAAAAAACAGGACAGGCACACGCCTGTCCTATTTTTTTTAGCCATTGCAGTGGTATCGGGAGGTCAGTCCACGATATCAACGGATGCCTTGACGCCTGTGCGCTGGGCATAGGAGCGCACCACGGTGCGGATCTCCTTGGCGATGCGGCCCTGACGGCCGATGACCTTACCCATATCCTCGGGGGCCACGCGCAGCTCCAGCGTCAGCTCGTCGCCGTTTTCCACCTCGTTCACAGTGACCTGGTCGGGATGGTCCACAAGGCTCCTGGCGATGTAGAGCAGCAGTTCCTTCATGGTGCCCCTGCCTTACAGAACGTCGACCTTCTTCAGCAGGGCGCGAACGGTATCGGTGGGCTGGGCACCGGTCTTGATCCACTCGCGGGCGCGATCAGCGTCGATCTTGATCTCGGCGGGGGAGACGCAGGGATTGTAGGTGCCGATCTCCTCGATGAAGCGGCCGTCGCGGGGATAACGGGAATCCGCCACGACCACGCGATAGTAAGGAGCCTTCTTGGCGCCCATTCTTCTCAGACGAATCTTAACCATGATGTTTTTCCTCCAGAATGATAATAGAATTCAAATTATATAAATGCCTGGGCACTTATTTCAAACGTTTTTTGCGGCCGAAGCCCTGGAGCTTGCCCTTTTTGGCTTTGCCCAGAGTGGGCATGCCGCCGGGACCTCCGAAGCCGCCGAAGCGGCCCTTGGAAATGGATTTGGTGAGCTGCTGGAGCATCTCGAAGGACTTCAGCAGACGGTTCACATCCGACACCTGCATGCCGCAGCCGGCGGCAATGCGCTTTTTGCGGCTGGCGTTGAGGATGGAGGGGTTCTCCCGCTCCAGAGGGGTCATGGACTGGATGATGGCCCGGGTGCGGCCCAGCTGCTTTTCGTCCAGGTTGGCGGCATCCAGCTGCTTGCCCATGTCACCGGGCAGCATCCCGGCAATCTGGCCCAGGTTGCCCATCTTTTGCAGCTGGTCCATCTGCTCCATGTAGTCCGTCAGAGTCAGGCGGTTCTTCTTGAGCTTTTCCTCCAGCTTGCGGGCCTGCTCCTCGTCGTACTGCTGCTCGGCCTTTTCGATGAAGGTGAGCATGTCGCCCATGCCCAGAATACGGGAGGCCATGCGGTCCGGGTGGAACAGCTCGATCATGTCCAGCTTTTCGCCGGTACCCACGAACTTGATGGGCTTACCGGTGGCGGCCCGGATGGACAGAGCCGCACCGCCGCGGGCGTCGCCGTCCAGCTTGGTGAGCATGACACCGTCGATGCCCAGAGCCTGGTCGAAGGCAGTGGCTGCGTTGACGGCATCCTGGCCGGTCATGGCGTCCACCACCAGCAGGATCTCGTTGGGATGCACCTTCGCCTTGATGTTCTTCAGCTCGTTCATCAGGGCCTCGTCCACATGGAGGCGGCCGGCGGTGTCCAGAAACACCATATCGTGGCCGTGGTCCCGGGCGTATTTGATGGCCTCCTGGGCAATGTGCACGGGATTGGCCTGTCCCATCTCGAAAACGGGAATATCCAGCTGCTTGCCCACCACCTGCAGCTGGGTGATGGCGGCGGGACGGTATACGTCGCAGGCCACCAGCAGGGGGCGCTTGCCGAACTGGCGGCGCATCAGGCCCGCCAGCTTGGCGCCGTTGGTGGTTTTACCGGCGCCCTGAAGGCCCACCATCATCACCACGGTGGGACCCTTGGAGGCAAAGGTGAGCTTGGCGTTGGTGCCGCCCATCAGCTGCACCAGCTCCTCGTTGACGATCTTGACGATCTGCTGGGCAGGGGTGAGACTGTCCAGAACGTCCGCGCCGATGCAGCGCTCGGTGACCTGGGCCACGAAGTCCTTGACCACCTTATAGCTGACGTCGGCCTCCAGCAGAGCCAGGCGCACCTCCCGCATGCCCTCCCGGACGTCGGCCTCCGTCAGGCGGCCCTTGCCCCGCAGGCGTTTGAATGTGGCGCTTAATTTTTCAGAAAGTCCCTCAAATGCCATAGGTATTACTCCTTCAGCGCCTGGGCGCTGCGCGTGATCTCGTCTGCCAGCCGCGCCAGCTCCGGATTGTCATACTGCCGGTAGTTGACGGTCTGGATCTTCTCGGCGGCGTCCAGGATGGCCTGCACCTGCTGCTGCATTTGCAGAAAGCGCTTCATAAGACCGGTCTTGTCCTCCAGGTCCGTCATGATGGCCTCGGCCCGGACGATCACGTCCCGGACACCCTGGCGGGAGATGCCGTAATTCTCCGCGATCTCGGCCAGGGACAGGTCCTCATTGTAGTACAGGTCGAAAAATTCCTTCTGCCGCGGGGTCAGGACCTCGCCGTAAAAATCGAACAGCATCGTCATGCGATAGGTCTGATTTTTCACGTCGGTCCCTCCTCTGTAAAGTTTCGGTGCTTTACAACTGAGACTATCATACAGGATTTTGCCCAAAATGTCAAGGCGAAATTTGGCGCGTGAGCCAAAAAAATTGGGCATACACCCATGATGAGCGGGTATACTGGTCGTGAAGGGAGGTGCGAAATATGCGCTCTGTGCTCATAAAGGACACCACCAGGGCCCAACGGGAGGAGATCGTGCGGCGGGCCCTGTGCGACGGCGGCTGCCAGGGCTGCGGCGGGTGCGGGAACCTGGGCGGAGGCCGGGCAGAGGAGATGTACCGCCCCTATATCGAGGGAAAGCGGGAACTGCGGGAAATCAACGAGTCCTATCGGGCGAATTTCGTTCGCGGATAGAAACAACATGTTGGTTAAGAAACCGTTAAGTTATACAATATATGTCACTTGCGCCAAATTAACATGCTTTTGTCGAAAATAAGTTATGAGCATTCGACAATTACCCCTTGAAAAACCTGTCCATTCCTGGTAAATTATATGCAGGCCAAGCGACAAATGTTGCTTTGTCGTGAAACAGGCAGCCTTGGCTGCGCAATCTGAGTGGAAAAGGAACGGGACAAGATGGAAAAGAAGGTAACAGTTGTATTGGCGGATGCCAATGAGGAATTTCGGACCATGCTGCGCCAGCATATGGAAGCTGCCGGCGAGTTCCTGGTGGTGGGCAGCACGGACAGCGGTGAAGTCGCTTTGGACATGGTAAAGCGGCTGCGGCCGCAGCTGCTGGTGACAGACGTGGTGCTGCCGGGCCTGGACGGCTTCGGTCTGCTGCGGCAGATGAACCAGTTAAGCGGCGAACAGCCGCGATGCATCGTGGTGTCATCCTTCTGCAACCGGCGGACCGTGGCCCAGGCTATGGAGATGGGCGTGTATTTCTTCCTGCCGAAGCCGGTGAATGAGGAGTCACTGCTGGAGCTGATGCGGCAGGCCTCCACACCGGAGCAGGAGGAAGCGCCCTTCGCCCCGGCGCTGGAGGGGATGGTGACGGCCATCATTCACGAGATCGGCGTCCCGGCCCACATCAAGGGATACCAGTACCTACGGGAGGCCATCATGATCGCGGTGAATGACATGGATGTGATCAACGCTGTGACAAAGGTACTGTATCCGGAGGTAGCCAAACGGTTCTGTACTACCCCATCCCGGGTGGAACGGGCCATCCGTCACGCCATCGAGGTGGCATGGGACCGGGGCGACATCGAGACGCTGCAGAAGTATTTCGGCTATACGGTAAACTCCGCCAAGGGAAAGCCTACCAATTCGGAGTTCATCGCCATGATCGCCGACCGGCTCCAATTGCAGCGCAAGCAGAAACGGGCGTGAAGGAATGTCCGACGGAGAAAACAGAAGGCGCTCTGCACAGGAGATATCGCTCGGAAAACCGGCGCCGCAGCTTCCCCCGTGCGGCGGTGGTACGGTGCGGCCTTCCAGGCCCCGGCGCATCCCAGACCAGCCGTGAGCGCTGCATATCCGTCAAGGAGATCCTCGCCCTGATCCCGGGCAGCCTGATATAAAGGAATATCTTCCGGAAAACGGCAAAAAGACATTGACAAGACCCGTTTTCTCTGTTATACTCTATAAGCCGCTTTGAATGGGTCATAAGTTCCGGCCACGCCGGACGCCCCCGACAGCGAGTCCGTAATAAAGGAAAGGCAGGTGCAACAAGTAATGCAGGCTATTATCGTGACCGGTGGTAAGCAGTACAACGTCTCTGAGGGCGACACCCTGTTTATCGAGAAGCTGGACGTCAACGCGGGTGATTCCGTGGTGTTCGACCAGGTCCTGGCCATCGTCGACGGCGAAAACACCAAGTTCGGCGCTCCCGTGGTGGAGGGCGCGAAGGTGGACGCCACCGTCGTGAAGAACGGCAAGGGCAAGAAGATCCGTATCTTCAAGTACACCCCCAAGAAGGGTTACCGCAAACGGCAGGGTCATCGTCAGCCCTACACCAAGGTGGAAATCGGCAAGATCTCCTTCTGAGTGACCGCATGACGACCGTTACATTCCTGACAGAGGAAGCGCGCATCGTCGGTTTCGATGCGCAGGGACACAGCGGCTACGCCGCAGAGGGGGAGGACCTTGTCTGCGCCGCCGTCACCAGCGCCGTGCGCCTGGTGGAAGCCACCGTCAACGACGTGATGGGTCTGTGTGCCGCGGTGAAGGTCCGTGAGCAGGACACTGCCATCTCCTTCCGCCTGCCCGGGGGCCTGGCTCCCACGGCGGAGAGCACCTGTCAGAATCTCTTGACGGGGCTGATGGTTTATCTGGCCCAGCTTCACGACGAGTATCCGGAAAACATTGAAGTAATGGAGGCGTGAACGTCTCCTGTTCCCCCGCAATCATCTCATAGAAAGGATGGTACTGCATCATGCTGAACATTGGTCTGCAGTTCTTCGCCCATAAAAAAGGTATGGGCTCCACCAAGAACGGCCGTGATTCCGAGTCCAAGCGCCTTGGTCCCAAGCGCGCTGATGGTCAGTTCGTTCTGGCCGGCAACATCCTGGTCCGCCAGCGCGGCACCCACATCCACGCCGGCACCAACGTTGGCATCGGCAGCGATGATACGCTGTTTGCCAAGGCTGACGGCGTTGTCCGCTTCGAGCGTCTGGGCAAGGATCGTAAGCAGGTTTCTGTTTACCCCGCCGAGTAAAAAACAAAGAAAGCACCGCCTGCGGGCGGTGCTTTTCATCTGTGCCGAGGCCGGTGGAATTTTCCGCCGGCCTCGGTTTATTCTATCCTGTTAAGCCTCCGCCTGCTGCTCCTCCTGGGTCAGTCTGCCGTCCTGCATGCGCAGCTGAACGTCGGCCGCGGCGGCCACGGCGGGATCGTGGGTCACCACGATGACGCAGCGCTTCTCCTGATGGGCCAGGCGCTGGAGGGTCTCCACGATCATGCGGCTGTTGCCGCTGTCCAGATTCCCGGTGGGCTCGTCGGCCAGGATCACATAGCTGCCCGCAGCCAGGGCCCGGGCAATGGCCACCCTCTGCTGCTCGCCGCCGGACAGTTGGTTGGGCAGCTTGCGGAAATACGACTCCCGGATGCCCATATCCGCCAGGCGCTGCCGGGCCAGCGCCAGCGCCTGGTCCTTGTCCTCCTTCCGCAGGCGCAGAGGGTAACATACGTTTTCCTCCGCCGTCAGCAGCGGGAACAGGTTGAAATCCTGATAGATCACGGACACGGTATCCCGCCGCAGGGCGCTGCGATCCATGAAGCGGGTGGGCTGCTCGTCAAAGGCAATCTCCCCCTCTGTGGGCAGCTTCAGTCCCGCCAAAAGGCTCAGCAGCGTGGATTTGCCGCTGCCGGAGGCGCCCATAATGCTGTACATTGTGCCGCTTTGGAAGGTATAGCTGACGGTGTCCACCGCCGTGACCCGCTGATACTTTCCGGCGTAGGTATAGGATACGTCGCGCAGTTCGATGGTCATATTCATTCCCTCCCCAAATTCGTCTCCAAAAATGTCCTTCGCATGGTCAGCAGATACGCCAGAGCCGTTCCGGCCAGGTTCATCCCCCAGAACACCGCCACTGGCCCCCAGGCCGGGGCCGTCCGGAAGGCGACGCAGAAGCCGCCGGCGCCTATGGCTGCGCCCAGCAGGCTCAGCAGCCCGTGCTCCACCAGGGCCCACAGCAGGATGCTACCCCGGGCCTGGCCCAGAATGTATTGCAGCTTCAGCTCCCGGCTGCGGTGACGCAGCAGCAGGATGCTGAACACCGCTCCCACGCCGAAGGCGGACAGCCCCAGCAGCCAGGATACCAGCCCCAGCAGCTTCTGGTTCTGGTGCAGCTGGTCCACGGTCTTGACCAGCGTGTCGTCATAGATGGCCAGGGCGAAGGGATAGGTGCGGTACATCAGGGACCCCTCCCAGGGCACCGGCGTGCCGTCACGGGTGGGCTCCACAAAATACCGGCTGCCGTACTCGTCCCAGAATTGGTCGATGCGCCGGTTGTCCGCCATGGCGGCGGACAGGCTGTCCATCGTGATGGCGCCGTACACCTCCAGGCACAGCTGGCGCGCCACCCACCAGGGGCAGTACAGCCGCCCGGCCCCGCCGGCATACGTTCCCACCACCAGAAAGCGGTGCTGCTCCGTTTCACCGGACGAAGGGGAAAACTCCAGGGTCACATAGCCGTCCTCATCCTCCCAGGCGGCCAGCTCCTCCGGCAGCAGCAGGGAATAGCCCCTGCCCTGGAACACCGAGGCGTCGAAGCCCTCTCGCCAGAGGATGGTGCAGCCGGAGTCCGGCTGCAGGGCGCTGTCCGCCGCCAGGCCGGTAATGCCGCTGAGGGCATGGGGCACCGTGCCGCCGGGCTGGGTGCAGTACACCGTGGAGCGCACCTGTACATCCCGGACATAGGGGGTGAACAGGCCGTCCTCCTGGAAGTTCCCGGTGGTCATGCCGGTGGTGAACAGCCGCAGCACCCACTCCGGCAGGTTCAGCCGGTCCGATTGGGTGCCGGTGAGGTTGGTGACGCTGCACCGGACCTCCAGATTGTCATAAACCTCCTCAATGCGCGCGGCCATCTGGTCCCGGGACCGCTGAAGCATGCACAGGGCCAGGGAAAACGCCAGCGCCGTCAGCACCACCACCAGGCACAGACCGGTCCGCTTGCGCATTTGCTTGAAAAAATAGGGGGTCATCGGATCGCTCCCTTCTGCGTTTTACGCTGCCTTGCGGATGCCCCGGCGGGCGGCGAGGGCGCTGCACAGGGCCACGGCTGCCAGCTCCAGGACCAGCACCACGGCGCACAGGGCCGCCGTCTGCCACGGGGACACGGACATGGTGAGCTCCGAGCCGGTCAGCTCCTTTAATTTACCGATGGCCCAGGACATGCCCGGGATGCTGACGGCCAGCGCGATCACCGTTCCGATAACCGCCACGGCGGCGGAGGACAGCCAGATGCTCCCGGTAATATCCCGCTTCACCGTGCCCAGGGTCCACATCCGCAGGGCGGTTTTGCCCTCCTGCAGGGGGAACAGCACGCAGTAGGCCGCCAGGACCACCACCCACAGGGCCAGCCCCACCCAGAGCACCGTCCGGGATACCCGGCTGAAGCCGTCCAGGCTCTCCACGATTTCGCTGTAGCCCTGGTCATAGTAAGTAACAACGCCGCCCAGGCCATTTTCCTTCAGCCGGGCCTCCATCTGGCCGGCGGTGCCGTTTTTCAGGATCATCGTCTCCCAGACGCCGTAATCGCCGGAAACCGTCTGACAGGTGACGCTTTTCTCCGGCACGAACACGCTGTTGGGGGTAAAACTGGTGGGCGTGGTGACCCACTCGCTGCTCTGGCGATACAGGCCGATGACGGTATACTCCGTCTCCTGCTGGAAGCCCCGATCCGGCAGATACAGGGAGGATCTGGGGTTGTATTCTGTCAGATAGGAATACAGCAGATCCTGGTCGAACTCATACAGCGACAGCGGCAGCGTATCCCCCACGTTCAGCCCGCTTTCCCGGGACAGAGACTCGGAGATCAGGCACACCGCCGCGCCGTCGCGGTACTCGTCCTGGCTGATGCTGCGGCCCTGGGTGATCTGGGCCCTTCCGGAGGCGAAGTCCGCCACGGCCTCCAGATGGTTCACCGCCAGCACCGGCACGCTGTGGTCGCTGACCCGGATGGCTTCCACCGCCTTCTGCCAGGTGGGGGAGGAGGCGATCAGCTCCTCCGCCGTGACGCCGTCCGGCAGCAGGGTAAAGGACGCCAGGTCATAGTCCGTGTCATAGTGGATGACCCGAGAGACTTCAAAATTCTGCGTCTTTTCGTTCCAATCAAACTCCATCCGGGGCTGCGAAAAGTCGGTGACATTGACGCAGATGGTATGGAACATATCCATGTATAACGGCTCCTCTTGCCCGGTAACGGGGTCCCGGTACAAGGGCGTGTCGTCAGGTACGGGATTCCCGTCTCCGTCCGTCATTTCTACGATCTCTTTTCGGTCGGCATAGCGGATGATGTTGCCGTCGATGTCCAGGCTGCGGGGGTCTATTTCCTCGCCGCGCCTGCTGTCGCTCATCAGATCCTGGGCAATGAGCATGCGCTGCTCAAAGTCAAGATCCCGGTAGTTGTAGGTAAACAGCAGATACCGCTGCCCGGGCTGTATGGCCTTGCCCGCCGCGTCGGACGCGCCGTTGATCTGCAAAAGAACCTGAATATTGTGGCCGGTGGGATCATCCCAATCGGGATGCATGGCCTGCACGCTCAGGACCTTGCCGTCAACGGTCCAGAAGTGATAGGCGTTTTCCTTGGTGGAGTCATTGGAATAAGAGGTGGTCTCCGGTCCTACCTGGGTGATCTCCACCTCCAGCACAGCGAAGTCATAGGGCTCGTTGGGAGAATGATCCGTGCGGGTGTCGGATTTATCCGCAGTGGGGGCGTAAAATTTATTCAGCGGGCTCAGCTGCGGACTGTATCCGCTGACAAGGCCCATTGTGGCCTGGCCGCGGACGATGCTCCAGTTTTGCTGGGCGGGCTCCTGCAAGAACGCATTGGCTTCATATGTGTTGCCAATGTCCACCGTCGCAATGTTGCCGGTGACCACAAGCTGCTGCATGCCGCCGGTGACCACCGCCACCGTGGTGTAGTTTTCCTCCACTGCGGCCCGGGTCTGGGCAGCGGCCCAGTATTGGCCGCCGGACAGGCACAGAATGGCCCCGGCCAGGGCCAGCAGCAGAACGCCGAAGGCCGCCTTCACCGGCCGCCGGGTCAGTTGGTGCAGAGGGTTCATAGGCGGGACTCCTTTCTGCAAAACAGGCTACTTATGTTAAACTACACAGACAGTCTATCATAAGTAGCCTTGCATGTCAACCTTTATTTTGATAAAGAGGGTGGGCGGGGCGGCCGAAACCGCCCGCGCCCGGGAATTATGGCAAATTGATATCGTCAGCAATCATTGCACTGCTGCCTGATACAATAGTGGTTGGCAGGATTAGACAAGAAATGGTAAAATGACCCACGGTCCAATGTCGCGGACAGAAATGGTCCTGGATTCCGGTCCTTCATTCGTATAGCTGCATTTATGGCATCGAGTGGTTACCCGCCGGTGCTGAATATGATTTGCGCCGTTGTCCGTATACCAAACGGAGACCGTATCGTAGTAATCATGCTCGCAAGGAACCGCAAACGCGGGAACCGCCAGGGAAAGGGACATGGCCAGTGCCATCATCAGGCAGAGAAGGGTCTTTACCATTTTCTTCATGACAGGGGTCGCTCCTTTCGTTTTCTCTCTTGTTTTGGTGGGAATTGCCGCTGGGGATAGCTTACTTACTGTTTGGGCCTCGCCCCCTTTCAGTCGTTTACCCGTTATCCGGGGCAGGTTCCCTTGGTGAACACGGAACGCTGCCATTGCCCGGCCACAGACCAGGTCAGGCTCATGGTATATTCGCAGCCCTTTTTCACCGGGACGGATTCAGAAATGATGACGCTCCCGGTGCCCTGGGCGCTCCAGGATGCAACAACGTTGGAGCCCTGATACAGCATGACATTTGCTACGACCTTGTCGGTGGTTAAATCCGATTTACAGTAGGCATAGCAATAGGCTGTTGTACCGGAAAATGACAGATCATAACGCCGTTGGTTTGCTCTTTCCTCGGCGGCACTTGCTATTGAGATCACGGATAGAAGCATCAGCAAAAACAAGACACATTGGATTTTCTTTTTCATAGGTGCTCTCCCATTTTCTTTCAGAATCTTAAAAGCTCAACGCCTTCTGCTATATTAACGAACGAGGGGCACAAATCCTTACAAGAAATTTCTACAATTTTTTCACTTTGTAGAATTGCACAAAGAAACGCTTTCTGCTATGGCTATTATGCTGACCTCGTCGATGGCGGCCGATACAGTGAACTGCATATTGCTGGCACCATCTATCCATGTGACATAGGAGTCATGATCCTCAAGTGAGGAGAGGATCAATTTTCCCGGCATGCCGGATACCCGGATATCCGACACGGTGTCTGTATTATCCAATATAAAGCCGTCATGTGCGCCGTCGTGCATATATGTATAGCTGAGAAGGATCATATCTCCATCGGAATTTTTATACGTCACATTTCCGGCGGCAAATGCATCTGTCCGCTCCGTCTCCACATATCCCTCCGGCAGGGCGGTGATCTGATATTGCGGAATGGGCTGGGCGGGGGAATCGCCGCGGAACTGGAAGTCCAGGACGTTTCCGGTCTGCTCCGCCACCCAGCGGGTGATATCCGCCCGGGCCCGGGGGCTGACCGTCACCAGCACCGCCGCCGACAGCACCAGCACCAGCAGCACCGCCGCCGCATGCCGTGCCGCCGTGCGCAGGGCGGGTCTCCTTCGGCTCCTGGCCCAGGCCAGGGGGTCCCGCAGCATGGCCCGCATGCTCCGGCCATGGCGGGGCGACAGCTCCGGCGGCTCCTGGGGCAGGGCCTCCGCCTCCTGGGCGGCGGCGTCCAGCAGCGCCCGGCGCATCATCTGATCCAACTTCTGATCGGTCATGGTTCGATCCCCTCCTCCTCAAAAATTTTACGCAGCAGCGCCCGCCCCCGGGAGATCCGGGTGTTCACGGCGCTTTCCGTCAGGCCCAGCCGCCGGGCGATCTCCGCCCCGCTGTACCCCAGGAGCAGCTTCATCTCCAGGGAGGCCCGGTATGTCTCCGGCAGGCGGGCAAACAGCGCCACCAGCGATGCGTAGTCCGGCGCGTCCCGGGCCTGGCGTTCAAAGCCCGCCCAATCCTCATCCAGGGGCAGATGGTCCCGCCGCCTGCGCAGCATGGTGATGGCTTCGTTCCTCACTATAGTAACGAGCCAGGCCCCCAGATTCTTACAAGGAATTTCATAAATTTTTGAAAAATTTTCAATCACCCGGATAAAAGCCTCCTGCACGGCCTCCTCCGCATCGCGGGGTCCTGCAGAATGGCCAGAGCCGTCCGCTCCATCACCCCGTGATAGCGGCGGTACAGCGCCCGGAAATCCTCCTTGTCCGCGGCGCTTTCCAGGGCGGACAGATAGAATGAAAGCATGATGTCAGGCACCTCCTGTGCGCCCTGCCGGGTCCGGCAGGGTGTCTCTATCCTACCACACGACCCGGGCCAATTCAAGAACCCCTGCTTTCAACAGGCGAAAGCAGGGGTTTCTTGACACTTTATTTGCGGGATTACTTGACGATCTTGCGGGCCTCGATATAATACCGCTTGTCCTGGGCGTGGCCCATGGAGAAGGTCTTGCGGGGCAGCACGCCGTCGGCCATGACGGTCTTGAACAGCTGCTCCTTGCCCATGGCAGGCAGCAGGAATCCCATATTGCCGGGCTTGCTGCCCAGCTCGCGGGTCACATCGTCGCCGTGGATATAGTCCACCTCGCCGCCGTTGTCTTTCAGGTACTGGTCGATAACGCCCTGTAGCGTACCCACCGCCAGCTGCACCTTGGGGTCGGGCACAGTGATAAAGTGGCTCTCGCCGTTCCACACGAACTCGATGGTGTGGCCGTCGCCCTTGCCCTCATAGGCGTTGGGATAGGCGGCGCGGAAGGCGTCCATGAACTTCTGGTGATCCACGCCGAACAGCACGCGGTGGATGGGCTCGAACTGCAGGGCATCGTCGTGGTTGTTGACCACCTCTACCAGCGCGTAGCGGGCGGGCAGAGCCAGATACTCCTCGGGGGTCTTGCCCTTCTTCTGCTCCTCATAGCAGGCCTTGGCGGTGGCCAGAGAGTGGTTGCCGTCGCCCACGGCGAACAGCAGGGGCGCCACACCGGAGACGTTGTACTTCTTCTCCATAGCCGCGTCGGTGGTCAGACCCTCCAGCGCGTTGGCCACGGCGTCGATCTGCTTGTCGGACAGCTTGAAGCCGCGGATGTGGCCGCCGTTCTGCATCAGGTCGAAGTCGTAGACCTTCTCCATGGTGTCGGCTGCGGCGGTCAGCGGCTCAATAACGGTCTTGTCAGGATCGTCGATCAGCAGCATGACGTGGGGCAGCTCGATGGGCGCGTTGCGGCGCACCTTGGCGCGGGGCGGGATACGATCCAGCACGGTGCCCTCGGTGGCGCGGATCAGGGCGCCGGAGCCGGGGGTGAAATCATAGGCATCCAGATCCACCATACCGATCAGGCCGTGGCGGATCTTTCCGTCGGACTGCTGGCGCTCGATGTAGATCAGGGAGTCGGGCAGCGTCTCGAACACGCCGTCGGCCAGGTACTTCTTCATGGAGTCGTTGATATTCTCGATGTACTCGTCCACGTTGGGAGCCTTCAGGTTGGCCTCCGGCAGGATCAGACGCAGGGTGGAGGGCGCGTCGCCCACCTTCTCCTCCACCGCCTGCCAGTACTCCGGCTCAGAGGTGAACTGATCGCAGGCGACGACCGCCCACTTGGTCATGTCCTGGCCCTTGGGTAGCAGGATATCCGCAGGATAAAAACCCAGCTTGTCAAACTTCTTGTTCATGGTCTCCTCCTTTTGTATATGTACATGGTCGTGTACAGATTGTTCTATACTGATAATACCAAATTAACGCTGCTTTTGCAATCGCTTTTCCAAATTTATTCAGGCAAACTGAAAATTTTTTTGTGTATATACGATGTTGCCAGGGAAATGCTATACAAAGCAGTAGTCTTTTCAGAATGGAGGTCTTTGTCATATGAAGGTTCTTGACCGTATCGCTCTGGTACTGGTCATCATCGGCGCTTTGAACTGGGGCGCCGTGGGGCTGTTCCGCTTCGACTGCGTGGCAGCCATTTTCGGCGGCCAGACCGTGGCCATCAGCCGTGTTATCTACGCACTGGTGGGCATCTCCGGGCTATGGTGCATCACCCTGCTGTTCCGTAACACGCCCACTGAAGCGTAGAGATATGAGATATGGAAAGACCGCCAAGAGGCGGTCTTTTCATATCTCCCGGATTATTTCATCATTCTCATTTTCTTTTCTATGCGCTTGCGTTCCTTCTTTCTGCGCCGCGCTTCATAGCCATCGCTGGCTGCGGCAAACACCCTCTCATACGGCTCCGGCAGCCACTCACTCATATAGCAGCAAGGCTTCTCACCGGCCGGGAATTTAATAAATCCCTTTTTGTTGCGCAGCAGATAGCTCTTGTTCCGGCACTCCTGCGGATAAGACTTTGTGGAAAAATACGCCATATCTACAGGCGTAACCGCTTTTCGCGCCGAACCCGGCCAGCGGTAGTCGATGCCGGTATATCGAATCTCCGTCTTTCTCAGCCGCACTGTCCGCATAAAGGGACACTTCCAAACGATCTCGTCCTCCGTGACCACAAGGCACCCAAAGCATCTGTACCAGAACTGACGAAGCAGTGCGTAGTACAACGACACCTCTACCAGCAGGAGAAAAGGTATCTCCCACCATGCCAGCATCGTTCCGGCCATTCTGTCCCGCACAAAGAGATACGGGAGCCACACCATAACAGCCAGTACCGCCAACATGAGAAAACGCCCCTCGGTCAGTAGGATGATGTGCTCGTGAAACACTTTTCGCTTTACAATATCCGCTTTTTCCGCCTGGCGTTTCATGGTGCCGCCTTTCCATCAACCTGATAAAGCCTTTTTGCTGACAGTCAAAGCATACCGCCGTTATAGCGGCGCTGGACGCGCCAAAGAATGGCGAACGACGCCGCAAGACCGACGAACAGCACCACCAGCGAAGCGGTGACCGCGCCGGGAAGTGTCCACAGAAGAGAGACAATCCCACTAAGTACCTGTGTTCCCGCAAGGGCGAAAAGTCCGGTGGAAAAGGCCCGGCCATAGGCTGCCATATCCTCCGATCTGACTCTCTCCCTGTGATATTCATGGATCAACCCCGTTTTTCCGTGGTAGATCAGGAGTCCGAACAGCAGAAAAAGGGCTGCGATGGCCCACATAAGAACAGCATAGGCAATCATAGACGTATCCTCCACAATTTGTTGCATAACTTCTACATATTTTGTGCTCTATTTTACCAATAAATGTTTTACTAATTCCTCGTTCGGGTCAGCTAAAACGGTCTGATAATTGGTATAAACTACCATTCCGGGCTTAGCGGCGGCGGGCTTCTTTACGAACTTTACCTGGGTGAAGTCAACGGGTACTTTTGTGCTGCTTTGCGCCTGCGAAAAATAGGCGGCCAAAGAGGCGGCCTCCGCGATGCTCTGTGCATCGGGTCGTCCGCCACCGGTGGACAGTATGACGTGGGAGCCGTGGATCTTCTGGGTGTGGAACCACAGGTCCCACTTCTCCGCCGTCCTGGTGGTCAGGCGGTCGTTCTGCCGGTTGCTGCGGCCCACAAAAATCGGCAATCCGGCGGAGGAACGGAACTCCCGGGGCTTGCTGGGGCGCTGGAAGGGCTGCTTTTTCCCGCCCTTGGCGCGAAGATAGCCGCCGTCGGTCAGTTCGGCGCGGATATCGTTGAAATCCTGCTCGGACTCAGCCTGCGCCAGCTCCTGCAGAACACTCTCCAGGTACTCCAGTTCAGCACCGGCTCTGGTCAGCTGCTCTGTGAGGTATTTTTCCGCGGTCTTGGCTTTTGTATATTTTTTGAAGTATTTAGCGGCATTTTCCTGGGGTGAAAGGCGGATATCCAACGGAATATCTATGTCTTTGCACGCCGGATCATAGTAGTTCTGCGCCGTGAGGCGGCTCATGCCGCGCTCCATCCGATACAGATTTGCCGTGATCAATTCGCCGTAAATGCGCCACTTATCCCGGTCTTTGCTGTCCAAAAGCTCCTTTTCCTGCATGGTGTTCTTGCGGCGCAGACGGGCGGCGGCGTTATTGGCCGTTTTCAGCAGGTCCTGCCCCTTCTGCTTGACACGGTCCGCCTGCTCGCGCTTGGCGTAGAAGTTATCCAACAGGGCGGAAAAGCTGCCATACTCCTCTGCCGCTGCCGCGCTGCCGTACTGACAAACAGGCAGGTAGGTGAAGTCCATAGGCGCGCCGGAGCGTTTCAGCATAACGGGTGTAAAGTTGTTAGCATTCACAGTGTCGCGCCATACGGAGAACGCGGCCCAAAGTGTCTCGGCTGTCCGCGGCGCAGGGGCATCCACGGCACCGCAGGCACGAAACGCGATCTCACGGGCCACCAGCGGTGAGATACCGTTGAAGGTGTCCACCAACCACTTATCCGCAGGCATATCCTCCCCTGCCACGGCGGCAAGACGGGAAAACATCTCCCTCTCCACTGTGAAGGGGTCAACCTTGTCAGGCGCTGCGGGGAAACGATAAAACAGGCCCGGAAGTACCTGACGGTCCGGGTTCATCTCGAAGTCGATGCGGCGCAGGCAGTCCAGGATACGGCCGTCCTTATCGGCTAAAATGAGGTTGGCGCGGCGGGGAAACGCCTCTAAAATGAGGGAAAAACGGCGGCGCTCGCCCAGCTCGTCGGCGGCGGAAATGTGTATGTTTACCACACGTTCCAGCGGTATTTGTTCAATTTTTTCAATAATTCCGCCTGACAGATGCTTTCGCAAAAGCATACAGAACATGGGGGGCTGGGCGGGATTGTCCCGGAGCAGCTCCGTCAGGTGCAGGCGAGGCTGCCCCCCTCCGGCGGACAGCAGGAGGCGGCGGCTGCCGCGGAGCAGCAGCACCACCTGATCGCGGGCAGGCTGCTGTATCTTCTCGATACGGCTGCCGGCGACAAGGGGCGAAAGCTCCGCCACCACAGCTTGCAGGCATACGGCATCCAGGGGCATATCAGGTCTCCTCCATCATGGCGCGGAACAGCTCCTCCGCGCGATTTTTATCACCTTTTAAGTATAAATAGCCCATTAAACACTCCAAACCGGTGGCGGAATGGTACTGGGCCGGGGTGGCGCTGCGGGACATGGTGTGGACGTTGGCGTTGCGGCCGCGCTTGTAGACCGCCTGCTCCTCCTCCGTGAGCAGCGGGAGCACCTTCTGCATTTTTTCCGCCTGGGCGGGGGCGCAGACCAGGGCGATGGTGGCGCGGTGCAGATCCTTGCCTGTCGCTGTACCGTGGACACAAAGCCAGGTGCGGACCAGCGTTTCATAGACCGCATCACCCATATGGGCCAGGGCGATGGCGCTCATTTTACGCAGTTCATCGGGGGATAGTTTTGGGGCAAAATAGTTCAAAATGTTCCACTTCCTTTACCCCCTCAGTATGACACATTTGGTTTGTTTTGGCAAGAAAAAGTGTCGACAAGGGGGCACGTATATGATACAATTTAGGCAGCGATGCTTTACTTTTATGTTCCCTTTTTTATACTTTGTTGATACCTTATCACATTTTCTGCGCAAGGCGCACACCAAGCTGCGTCAACAGGCGCATTTCAGGAGGTTTTTTATGCCGCATACGGAAAAACGCTATAAGAAGGGCGAGATCATCTGCCGGCCCAAGGAGATGGTGATGAGTATGTACAACATCCTCTACGGCAGCGTGGGGGTGTACTTCGACTATGGGACTCCGGAGCAGGTGGAGGTAGTGACCTTGCGGGAGGGCGACTTCTTCAACGTCATCAGCTTTTTGGAGTCGCGGCCCCGGAACACCACGGCGGTGGCGCTGGAGAACACCATCGTCAGCGAGATCACCTATGACAACTTCAGCGCGTACTTCCGGGAGAAGCCGGCGAAGATCATGAGCCTTTTGCAGCACATGAGCGCGCGGATGCGGCAGATGCAGAAGGCCTATGTGGACACCTGCCACGCGCTGGAGGTGTACGGCGACAAGGCAAAGCTGGCGGCGGAGCACGGCGAGTGGACCGACAGCCACAACCGGACGTACAACCTGCTGAAGGCCATGTTCCCGTCCATGTACCACGAGGAAGAGAAATAGATACGCATCCCCCGGCTTTTGGCCGGGGGATATTTTTTACCGTTATCCTATTTGCAGATACGGGTTGTGGAAACCGGAAAATCCGGTATACTGAGGGAGAGAGGATACGAGGCGCGCGCTTCGGCGCGCACGGGAGCGAAAGGAGCAAACGGATGAAGAGACGATTTCTGGCGCTGGTACTGGCAGGCTGTCTGGCTGCGGTGCTCAGCACCGCAGTGTGGGCGACGTCGCCCACGGGCTTTTATCTTAATGTGGAGCTGCCAAGCGGCAAGACGATCGCGCTTGATGTGGAGTCTGGGGACAGCATCGACAACGTAAAAGAAGAATTGGAGATGAAAACCAAAATCGCTGCCGGGGAGCAGCATCTCTATTACGGCGGAAACTCGTTAGTAGATGGCCGCACATTAGCAAACTACAACATTCAAAAGGGCAGCACGCTGCTGCTGACGACAAAAATCAAGGGTACACCCGCCGGAGAAAAGCTGACAGAAGAAAATATGTCGGGCAGCACAATAGGTGCGCCGGTCACGATCAGCGAAAAGACGCTGAATAGCGGCACGTACTATCTGTGCAACAATGTGAAGCTGACGCAGGCGCTGGTCATTCAGGGGGATGTGACGCTGGACCTGAACGGATTTGTGCTGCAACATGAAAACAGAGACGCAAACGACAGCGTTATCCAGATGGACAGCGGCTCGCTGACGCTGGTGGACAGCCACCCCGCCGCCATACACAAATTCGTCAAGGAGGCCACCGGCCTTTGGACGCTGAACGAAAACGCGGGCACCGAGATCGTTAAGGGCGGGGTCATCACCGGCGGCACGGGGAGCACGTATAAATATAACAATGATATTGGCCAAATTGTCTATAATGATTGCGGCGGCGGCGTGTTTGTGGCGCCGGGGGCAAGCTTTATAATGGAAGGCGGAAATATCGTGGGGTGCAGCGCCGGTAAAAGCGGCGGCGGTGTAAAGGTGACAAATGACGGTGATTTTAAGATGTCCGGCGGGACGATCAGCGGATGTACAGCCGGCGGAGGCGGCGGAATCGATAACCGCGGCACCACAACGCTGTCCGACAATGCAAAAATCAAAAGCTGCAGCGCTACCGGCACCGGGAGAGATGATCACGGCGGTGGGGTTTGCAGTTATCGCAATCTGACTGTCAGCGGTAGTATGGTGATCTCCGGATGTACGGCGCAGAACAACAAGAGCTACGCGATGTATGTTACTACCGGTTACCCTGACGCACGTTCTTCCATCGAAGGAGGAACATTTGACGGAAGTGTATGGTTAGATCATTCTAGCTCCGGGAAAATCACCGTTTCTGGGGGAACTTTTAAGAATGGCGCGAGCGGCGTATGGACAGTAACGTTTAATACGAATGGCGGTACGCCGGAACCAGAGTCACAAATCCGGGCCAATCTGCCCGCTACGAAGCCGGACGATCCGACCCGCAGCGGGTATGTCTTCGCGGGCTGGTACACAGACGAGGCGTGCACCGCGGCCTACGACTTTACCCAGCCCGTGACGGAGAGCGTCACCCTGTACGCCAAGTGGGAGGCGGCGCCCCGGTACTACTACAACAGCGGCACCACCGAGACCGGTAAGACCGACGAGAACAAGAAGGGCTCCCCCAAGACCTTCGACCCGGGCGTGGGCATCTACGCCGTGAGCGTGGCACTGTCACTGACGGGAACGGCATGGATCGGCCGGAAACGGCATTGAGCAAAAAAAGAAAGCCCTTGCGGGCTTTCTTTTTTGCGTATTCTCAGATGTGCATACAGACATCCCAGGCGCCCCAGATGACGTTGCGGAGGTTGCCCCACTTCTCGCAGGTGCCGACACGGTAGACCTTGTGGTCATCGGCGGCGATGGGAGCGGGCACGAAGCCGATGCCGTTGACCACGCTGTCACACTCGATGCGGATCTCGGTGCCGTCCTGCTGCTTGACCATGACGAAGCCGTCGCCGATCTCGGTGATGGTGGCGTTCAGGTAGACGGGGACCTTCTTGAACGCCAGCATCTCGCGGAGGAAGGAGGCGTTGGCCAGGCAGGTGCCGGGGGTGGCGATCAGGTCGTCGGCGTACTCGACGATGATGGGGTGCTTGCCCTGGAGGACCATCTCATAGGCGGCCTCGCAGGAGGACTGGCCGCCGCCGAAGAAGACGATGCGGTCGCCGGCGTCCACCTGGTTCAACAGCAGCTGGGTGAAGTTGATGGTCTTGTTGAAGCCCTTGACCGGCAGGGTCTTGGGGTGGGAGCCGGTGCAGACGATGATCTCGTCGAACTCGCGGCGCAGGGTGGCGGGGGCGTTGATCTCCATGTTGAAGCGGACCTCGATGTCGTTCTTCTTCAGCTCACGCTCATACCAGCGCAGCAGGGCCTTGTCGGCCTCCTTGAAGCTCATGGCGGAGGCGGTGATGTACAGGCCGCCCAGCTCATTGGTCTTTTCGAAGATGACGGGGGTGTGGCCGCGCTGCTTGAGCACCAGGGCGCACTCCATGCCGCCGATACCGCCGCCGATAATGGCGACCTTCTTGGGCTTGCGGGTGGGAACGATCTTGTACTTGTTGTGCTGCATGGTGCTGGGCGTCAGGGCGCAGCGGGCCAGGTGCAGAGAGTCGTCCATGGGCTGCATATTGGGTGTGCTCTTGGACTTGTTGAAGCTAAAGCAGGCGTTGTGACAGTTGATGCAGGGCTTGATGTCCTCTACGCGGTCCTCCAGGATCTTGTTGACCCACTCGGGGTCCACCAGGTTCTGGCGGGCGATGCCCACGGCGTCCAGACGGCCGGCGGCGATCTCCTCGGCGGCCTTGGCGGGGTCCATCTTACCGGCGCAGACCACGGGCTTGGAGGTGAAGTTCTTGATGTGTTCCACCTCGGAGAGGTTGCAGTTCTCGGGCATATAGACCGGGGGATGGGCCCAGTACCAGGCATCGTAGGTGCCGTTGTCGCAGTCGAACATATCGTAGCCGGCATCCTCCAGGTACTTGATGGCCTTCTCGGACTCGGCCATATCGCGGCCGAACTCCACGAACTCCTCGCCGGGAACGGCGCCCTGGCCGAAGCCCTTGGTCTTGGACACCACGGAGTAACGCAGGGCCACGGGGAAGTCCTTGCCGCAGACGGCCTTGATGGCCTGGACGATCTCCACAGCGAAGCGGTAGCGGTTTTCGAAGGAGCCGCCGTACTCGTCGGTACGGTAGTTCATGTTGGCAATGGTGAACTGGTCCAGCAGATAGCCCTCATGCACCGCGTGGATCTCGACACCGTCAACGCCGGCATCCTGCAGGAACTTGGCGGTCTTGGCAAAGGCGTCCACCATCTCGTGGATCTCCTCCACGGTCAGAGGGCGGGACTTGCACTCGGGATACCAGCGGTTGGGGGTGGCGGAGGCGGAGGCGGTGATGTAGTCCACGTTCAGGAAGGGCTTGCCCACGGCGCCGAAGGCCTTGTTCTGGAGCATCTTGACCATGATCTCGTTGATGGCCATGGAACGGCCCATACCGGCGGACAGCTGAACAAACAGCTTGGAGCCGGTCTTGTGGAACTCCGGCAGCCACTCGGCCAGGTCCTTGAACATCTTTTTGTTCTGGTACAGCCAGCGGCCGCCCATGGTGTCGCGGACACACTGCATACCCGGCAGCACCAGGCCCACGTTGTTCTGGGCGCGGTTCAGGATGTGGTAGGCCGCTTCCTTGTCGAAGTGACAGGGCTCCAGCCAGCCGAACAGGGACGTACCGCCCATAGAGGGCTGCACGATACGGTTCTTGATCTCCACGTTGCCGATCTTCCAGGGGGTAAACAGAGCGCTGTATTTCTCGTTCATTCGGTGTTCCTCCTCATATTTTCAGCATACTGCCGGATTTTACCCTGTTATTATACTGTATTTTTGGCTGAACTACAACAACCAAATCGAAAAAACTGTCGGTTTTCTGACAAAATTGCGGATGTAACCAAAAAGGGAGACGGCCTTCGCCGTCTCCCGCTTATTCTGCTTCTGTAACCGTATCCGTCTCGGCGGCAGGCTGCTGCGCCGCCTCATACTCCGCCAGCGCCTGGGCCAGCACCTTTTTGTCGTGGCGGCTGTGTACCTGGGTCAGATCGAACTTCTCCCACAGGTCGGGCCGCCGGGCCATGGTGCGCTTGTAGCTCTCCTTGGTGCGCCAGTCCGCCACGTTGCCGTGATGGCCGCTGAGGAGCACCTCCGGCACTTTGCGGCCATGCCACTCCTCCGGGCGGGAGTACTGGGGGTACTCCAACAGGCCGTTCCAGTGGCTCTCGTCGGTATAGCAGCTCTCCTCCGGCAGCACGCCGTCCACCATGCGGCACAGGCAGTCCGCCAGGGCCATGGCCGGTATCTCGCCGCCGGTGACGACGAAATCGCCCATGGAGATCTCCTCGTCCACACATTCGTCCAAAAACCGCTGATCCACGCCCTCGTAGTGGCCGCAGACCAGGATAAGGTGGTCGTACTGCGCCTTCAGCTCCCGGGCCACCTGCTGGGTCAGCGTTCTGCCGCAGGGGGACATATAAATGGTATGCACCCGCTGTCCGGCCTCATCGCAGATATGCTGCCAGCAGCGGTACAGCGGGTCGGCCTGCATCACCGCGCCCCGCCCGCCGCCGTAGGGATAGTCGTCCACCTGCATCTGCTTGTTGGTGGTGTATTCCCGTATCTGGTGGGTGCGGATGGTGACGAAGCCACGCTCCTGTGCCCTGCCGATGATGGACGCCTTCATCATGGCATCCACCGCGTCGGGGAACAGGGTCATAATGTCAATCCTCATCGGTGGCCAGTCCTTTCATCATGTGGACGCGGATGATCTCGTCGTCAGCGTTCACAGCGGCGATAAACACGTTTCGGACGGCGGGGATCAGGTACTCGCGGCCACCGCCCCGCACCTCGTAGACCTTGTGGGCCGGGTAGTGCAGCACGCGGCTCACCTTCCCCACCGTCTCGCCGGTATCATCGTCCACCACGGTGCAGCCCACCAGCTCCTCGTCGAAATACTCGCCCTCCGGCAGCTTGGCATCGGCGCGGCGGATGGCTATCTCCTTCCCCTTCAGCGCCAGCGCGTCATCCATGGTGTCCACGCCGGGCAGCGTCAGCAGCACGGTGGACTTGTGAACGCGGGCGGCCTTGACCGCCATGGGCTTGCCGCCGATATACAGCGTTTTGAACGCGGCGATGAACTCCGGGTCGAAGCCCACGGGGTTCACCTTTACCTCGCCGCGGATACCGTGGGCGTTGACCGCCGTTCCTACCGTAATATACTCAGGCCGCATACCGCGCCCTCCTTATTCTTATAGTCCGCGGAGAAACTCCGCCAGCGAAAACGACATTCGGAAGCGCAGCATATAGTACAGCGCCGCCGCGCCAAGGGAGAAGATCAGCCCCAGCAGCGCCCGCGTTCTCCCCCGCCGCCTGAACCGCACCGCCGCCACGATGACGCACACCGCGTCAGACACGAAGGGCAGCCACAGCAGGACGGTCATGGGCCAAAAGGCCAGCCACGGCTCATACCGCGCCGCCGAAATGGCAGCCACCAGCAGACTGGCCAGGTCGTAGATGAACAGCGGCATCAGCAGATTGATGATACCGTGAAGCAGCGATCGCGTGTCGCCCCGCATGAGCCATCCTCCCTTCCGCCTGCGGCGTTTTTCTTCAAATCCTATAAATTCTATCATAAATACAGTGCATACGCAACGGTAAATTTGTATTTTGCGCCTCTTTGTGTCCTTTTTGGCCGCTTTCCGCCGCCCGAAGCATTCGCGCCGCAGCGGCACAACTATATATAGTGGCTGAGCAAGGTGTCCTACACCCCATATATTGTGTGATTTTGCTGTTTTGCACAAAAAAAGCCTTTACTTTTTGTGACCTTCTCTCCCCTATATTTTGGTTTTGCCTCTTGCAACAGCACAAGATATAGTGTATTATTATAGCCACACGCACTGTATCAGCCCCCTGCGGGCTGGGAGAGATAGAGAACGCAAGGAGGTCGCCCCTATGAAGATCATCAAGAGAAACGGCGCGGAGGTCGGTTTCGACATCACCAAGATCATCATCGCCATCACCAAGGCCAACGAGGCCGTGGAGGAGGCGGATCGCATGACCCCGATGCAGATCCAGCGCATCGCCGAGTCCGTGGAGCTTCAATGCCAGAAAATGAACCGCGCACCCACCGTGGAGGAGATCCAGGACATGGTGGAACACTATATCATGGCCCACGGCGCGTTCGAGGTGG
>OLOX01000791.1_pt1 | contig 32453 bp, 30 predicted proteins | sample 1672091 | NCBI WGS metagenome assembly OLOX01 (sample SAMEA3136644, study PRJEB25190) | human gut metagenome | reverse complement strand
ACCAACGACCTCCGGGTTATGAGCCCGGCGAGCTACCAGACTGCTCCACCCCGCAATATGTCGAGCAGTGCGCTTCAAGCGCGTTTGACTATATTACGCGCGGACATATGAAAATGCAAGAACTTTTTCGACTCGTTCCCGCCTAGTCCTCTTCATCCTCGGACTCGGTTACGGTGACGACGCACCTGATCTTGTCGATGCGATGGCGATCCATGCTCAGCACGGTGAACTTGACGTGCTTGTCGTAGTGATCCATCTCCGCGACATCGCCTTCGTCGGGAATGCCATCGGTAAGCGCCATGAACAGACCGCCCACGGTCTCGACCTCGTCGGCCTGCTCGGGTCTGAACCCGATGATCTCCTCGAGGTCATCGATGGCCAGCGCGCCGTCGATCTCGAAGTTGCCGTCGGAAAGCTCGACGACTTCCTCTTCTTCGTCATCGTGATAGTACTCGTCATCGACACGGCCCACGATCTGCTCGAACACATCGGACATGGTCACGATGCCGGCCGTGCCGCCGTGCTCGTCGATTACCTGGCAGATGCCCGTACGGTTTTCCCTCAGCGTGTCGAGCAGGCGCGCGATGGGCAACGTCTCGGGCACGGCGGGAAGCTCGCGGATGTTCCAGTCCTCAAGGGGCAGGCCCCGCTCCTGATCGAAGAGGTCCTTGACGTGCACGAAGCCGATGACGTTGTCCTTGGAGCCGCTGCACACGGGATAACGCGTGTACTTGTGCTCGTGAATGAGGGCAAGGTTCTCCTCGAGCGTATCCTCGGTATCGAGGCAAATCATGTCCATGCGCGGAGTCATGATGGCCTCGGCGTCCTTGTCTCCCAAATCGAAGATGTTATCAACGTACTCGTTTTGCTCGGGGTCAATGAGGCCGCTTTCCGTCGACTCGTCGATGAGCAGCTTGATCTCCTCGTCGGTGTAAACCTCGTGTTCCTTTGCCGGGTCATGACCAGTCGCACGCACGACGAGGTTGGTGATGCCGTTGAACAGCCACATGAACGGATACGTGATCTTGTAGAAGAGTGCGAGGGGACCCGCGGTCGCCAACGCGTACTTCTCGGTCGAGAAAATCGCGAAGGACTTGGGAATGAGCTCACCTACCACGACATGCAACGTCGTCACGATAAAGAAGCCAACGCCGACGCAGATGGGATAGATGGTGCTCTCGGGCAATCCGGCTGCAAGAAGCGGCATCTCGAGAACGGCAGACACGGCAGGCTCTCCCAGCCAGCCTATGGCAAGCGATGCGAGCGTGATGCCGAGCTGGCAGGCCGAAAGGTACGCGTTTATGTTCTCGGCGATTTTCTTGGCAGCGCGTGCACCGGGCTTCTTCTCTTCGACGGCAAGCTCGATCTGCGATTTGCGGACACGTACCAGAGCGAATTCTGCGATGACGAAGAAGGCGTTCATCAAGAGGAAAAAGATGACGAGCAAAATGCTGATCACGGTAAACATTTTTGTTGCGCGGCTCCTTAACTACGACCATGCGCCCCTATTCTAGCGAATAATGCGCTTTCGGGCACCTCGGACGCGTCAATCCCGAACCCATGTACCAAGACGTTATCTGTTGGTCTACACTGATGACACTGTCTGCGAGGAAGAGGAGCGGCCGTGGATTTCGACAACATCGAGGACATTCGCGCATACTTTGCCGATGACGAGTTCGCGCGCAAGTGCCTGGGAGCAACCATTGACGATTACGACTTCGAGACCGGCGTCGCAACCGTGAGCATGGAAATCGACGATCGCCATCACAATGCCCAGGGTTTCGTGATGGGCGGGGTCTTCTTCTCGCTCGCGGATTACGCGCTCGCCGTCGCGAGCAACGTCAACCAACCGCCATCGGCCTCGACCAATTCCAGCATCGCCCACATGCGCCGCGTCAAGGGCAACAAGCTCAAGGCCGTCGCCCATCCCGACAAGCTCGGTCGCAACCTCGCCTTCTTCACGATCGACCTCTTCGACGAGCCCGGCAACCTCGTCGCCCGCATGAGCGCGACCGTGATGCGCACAAATCACTAGCGCGCCCAGCACCCACATAGCACCCAAAGCAGCCGAAATAACGAAAGGGGCCCGCAATCGCGGGCCCCTCGAGTCGCCTATGGGCGCATGATTTACATCATGCCACCGGCACCCTGCATGGCAGCAGCCATCTCGGCCATGTCCGGGCCGTCCTTGGGGACGTCGGACACGGTAGCAGCCGTGATGAGCAGCATGGTTGCCACAGAAGTGGCGTTTTGCAGCGCCGAGCGCACAACCTTGACCGGGTCGATGACGCCCATGTCGATCATCTTGCCGTACTCGCCGGTCGCGGCATTCAGGCCATAGCCAGTCTTGGAGTTCTTGATCTTGTCGATGACGACGGACCCCTCGAAGCCGGAGTTCTCGGCGATGGCGCGCATCGGGGCCTCGCACGCCTTGCTCACGATGTTGATGCCGACCTGCTCGTCGGTGTCCTCGGCCTTGAGGTCATCGAGAACGGTCATGGCGTCGATGAGCGCGGCGCCGCCGCCAGCGACGATGCCCTCCTCGACAGCCGCATGCGTGGCCTGCAGCGCGTCGTCGATGCGGGACTTGGTCTCCTTGAGCTCGGCCTCGGTCGCAGCGCCGACCTTGATGACGGCAACGCCACCGGAGAGCTTGGCCTTGCGCTCCTGGAGCTTCTCGCGATCGAAATCGGAGCTGGTCTCCTCGATCTGCGCGTTGATGGTGTTGATGCGCTCCTCAATGTCGGCCTTCTTGCCCGCGCCGTCGACGATGGTCGTGGCATCCTTGGTGACCTTGACGCTCTTGGCAGTGCCGAGCATGTCGAGCGTGACGTCGGAAAGCGCGACACCGAGCTCCTCCATGATGGGCTGGCCGCCGGTGACGATGGCGATGTCCTCGAGCATGCGCTTGCGACGGTCGCCAAAGCCGGGTGCCTTGACGGCAACGACGTTGAGCGTGCCGCGAATCTTGTTGAGGACGAGCGTTGCCAGAGCCTCGCTCTCCACGTCCTCGGCGATGATGAGGAGCGGCTTGCCGGACTGCATGATGCCCTCGAGCAGCGGCAGGATGTCCTGGATGGCGGAAATCTTCTGGTCAGTGATGAGGATGTAGGGGTTGGAGAGCTCGGCCTTCATGGTCTCGGTGTTGTTGACCATGTAGGGGCTCAGATAGCCCTTGTCGAACTCCATGCCCTCGACGATGTCGATATCGATGCCAAAGGTGTTGGAATCCTCGACGGTGATGACGCCATCCTTGCCGACCTTCTCCATGGCATCGGCGATCTTCTCACCGATCTGTGGATCACCCGCGGAGATGGCGCCGACGTTCTTGATCTCGTCGAAGGTCTTGACTTCCTTGGCGTCCTTCTTGATCTTCTCGACCAGCGCATCGACAGCCTTGTTCATGCCCGTGCGGATGGCGATCGGGTTGGCACCGGCGGTCACGTTCTTGAGACCATCGCGAATCATGACGTCGGCAAGCAGCGTGGCGGTGGTGGTACCGTCACCGGCGACGTCATTGGTCTTGACGGCGGCCTCGCGGATGAGCTGGGCGCCCATGTTCTCGACCTTGTCCTCGAGCTCGATCTCCTTGGCGACGGTCACGCCGTCGTTGGTGATGAGCGGGGCGCCGAAGCTGCGCTCGCAGGCAACGTAGCGGCCCTTGGGGCCAAGCGTGACCTTGACAGCGTCGGCAAGTTTAGATGCACCGGCGGCAAGCGCGCTGCGCGCATCGGAATCAAAGCTAATGTTCTTAGCAGCCATTGATAATCATTCCTTTCACATGTGATAGTTAGTCGACAACTGCATACAGGTCTTCGGCGCGAAGAATGACGTACTCTTCGCCATCAACGGTGATGTCCTGTCCGCCATACTTGCCGTAGATAACGGTATCACCCGGCTTGACGGGAACGGGAACGAGGCTGCCATGATGGTACTTGCCCTCGCCCACGGCGATGACCTTGCCACGCTGCGGCTTTTCCTTGGAATTGCTCGTGAGAATCAGACCGGATGCGGTGGTTTCCTCCGCCTCGTCCTGCTTGATGATGACTCGATCGCCCAACGGCTTCAAATTCATCTTTGTGCCTCCTAGAACTACGGGGTGATAACAAAATAACGTTCCTCATAGTACGCGCGCACCGTGCGGATTCATACCCTTGTTAACATTCCGTAAGAAATAATCTACTAATATGACACTTAGATTTCCTCGTTACCCTTTTATATACCCGATATCGCCCTGACCTGCGAAATGACGGGGCTGCTGACGGGAATGAGATGGTGTGGCCCCCCCCATCTCATTCCCGTCATTTGGTGCGCAGGGGCATATGGGCCTGCGGATCGGCATCGAGGCTCGTCGTCTCGCCATCCGTGAACAGGTCAAGGCCCACCGAAGCTATCATCGAAGCGTTGTCGGCACAGTCCGAAAGCTCGGGCATGACGACGCGAATGCCGCGCTTGCCAAGTTCGTTTTTGAGGGCCTCGCGCAAGTCGGGGTTCGCCGCCACACCACCGCCAATGCACAGGACGTCAACGCCCGCTTGCCTGCACGCATCGAGCGACTTGGCCACAAGCACGTCAACGATGGCGGCGGTGAAACTCGCCGCCAGATTGGGAATGTCGATATCCATACCCGCCTTGCGCTGCTCGTTGATATAGGTGATGACAGCGGTCTTGAGGCCCGAGAGCGAGAACTGCAGGTCCCCGCTATGCATCATCGCGCGTGGGAAGTTGATGGCCTTAGCGTCACCATCCTGGGCGAGCTTGCTCAGAATGGGGCCACCGGGATACCCTAACTCGAGCGCCTTGGCGACCTTATCGAACGCCTCACCCACGGCATCATCGAGCGTACTTCCGAGTACCGCGTAGTCGCCCCAATCCTTCACGTGCACGAGCATGGTATGGCCTCCGCTCACAAGCAGCGCAACGAAAGGCGGCTCGAGCGTGGGGTCGACGTAGCGATTCGCATACAGATGCCCCTCGAGATGGTTCACGCCGATGAAGGGAAGTCCCGTCGCGAAGCATAGGCCCTTGGCGAAGGCAACGCCCACGACGAGCGCCCCGACCAAGCCCGGCCCGATCGTGCATGCAACGGCCGAGAGCTCGGAGAAGTTCAGCCCCGCCTGCTCCATCGTGTACATGACCGTAGGGACGATGGCCTCGGTGTGTTTGCGCGAGGCGATTTCGGGGACGACGCCGCCAAAGCGCTTGTGAAAGTCAATTTGGCTTGCGATGCAATCCGCGAGAATGGCCCGTTTGCCATCGATGACGGCTGCGGCCGTCTCATCGCAGGAGCTCTCGATTGCGAGAATGAAGGGCGCCTCGTGGCGTGCAGCACGCTCATGCGCGTGATTGGTCCTCGGCTGCGAGATGCGCATCTCGCGGTCATCACGTTCGATCTCGTGCTGCAGACGTGCACGCTTCTCCGCATCGCGCGGGTCGGTCATCTGGGCCAAACGCAGCTGCTCGTTTTCCTCGGCATCCGAAAGACGCGTGTACACGGGCACGAGCGCTGCGGCATCCCCCGAACCGGCAGTACCAGTCGCAAACGTCTGTGCAAAGGCGCTGATAAGGCCCTGGCCGTCGGGCAGCCACAGCCCCTGCGGCGCAAGTTCGAACGGAGCGCCCTCGAAAAGTTGCGCGTATTTGAGCAGCCCGTCACCCGTGAGCATGAGGGAGCTTTCCTCCGAAGCCCATTGTTGCGCGACCTGCGCCGGCTTGGCAACGGTGTCAGGTTCCAGACGCGTCACGCCCACATCATCGAGCGCGTAGCGCACGGGATACACTTCCTTGCGCATGGCATCGGCTACGACACCCAACCTACCACGCACGCCAGCCCCCCACGCACGCCAGGCAACGGCATCGAGCGTGGATGCGCCATAGAGCGGCGCGGCCAGGCCACAGGCAAGCCCCTTCGCGGTCGCCACGCCGATACGCACGCCCGTGAACGAACCGGGACCCCGGCCCACGACGATGGCGTCGATATCGCTCACCTCGAGCCCCGCATCGGCAAGCAGCTGCGCAGCCTGCGTGAGCAGCACCTGATTTGCCTGGCGTGGCGCATCAATCTGACACGAGGCAACCATCGCAGCCGATGCGTCCACCTCGTCGAAGTCTGCCAATGCCAGCACCATCTGCGTGCTCGCGGTGTCGAGTGCCAAGACCCGCATGCCCTCTCCTACTCGTTCAAATCGGCCCGAATGACCGTCTCGCTCGTCAGGATGTCGCCCTTGACGGTCTTGCTGCCGTCATCGCTCGTACCCAAAAGCTCAACCTGATGCTGTTCGACCGTGCCGTTTGCGCGCACGATGTCCACGTATGCCACATCGTCAATCTCGCGCACGGCGGTTGCGGGCACGTAGAACACCTGGCCGTAGTCCTCGATGCGCATCTGCGCCACGATGGGGTCGCCCACCTTGAGCGCACCCGAATTGTCGAACATGATGGACGCATCGTAGAGCGCCTGACCGCTGCTCGTCAAAGATGACGACGAGGGATTCTTCGAGAAGCCCGTGAGCATGCCCTGATAGCGCACGCCAGGCGTTACCGTCGAGGTAATGCTCACGTATTGGCCGGCTTCGAGCAATACGGAGACGTATTCCGGAGTCTGCACAACGCCAATAAGCACGTTCATATCCGCAATCTGCAGGGCAGGCCCCTGTTGTGCAAGCTGATCGCTTGTCATGCCAACGGCGACCTTGAGGTTTGTCACGGTTCCTGCGACGCTGGCGGTGATAACCTGTGGCTCATCCTGTCCGTCGCGCATCTCGAACAGCACCGTTCCCTGTTTCACGTACTGGCCGTCCCGTACATGCACGACGGTAACGCTGCCCTTTGCTTTCGTGTCCACATCCGTCACGCGAATCGGCATGACACTACCGTTGCATTCGATGGTGTTGGAATACGTCCCTGGCACAAGACGCGTCGTCGTATATGCACCCGTCGTCTTAATCAGACCGCTGGCATGGGCCCCCATCATGAAGAGGCCACCGCCAAACACGAGCGCGGCCACCACGATGAGCGCACTCGCTGCCGTGCGCAGCTTCATCTCCTGCCGAGCGTCTGCATTTCTCTTGCTCTCAAACAGCATAGCGAAGCCTTACGCACGCTACTCGAGCGGTACATCAACCGTATAACTGACAACACTAACTCGATTGATAGCTGCTGACAATGCATCATCAGCTAGCCCAGATACGGAGCTGCTTGATGATGAAGATGACCCCGCGTCTGCAGACCTGCTGTAAAGAGGGGGCGCGGATTGATTCGTTGCAGTGTTTGTATCAGGAGCACGAAACCCACGACTCCAAGCGGAGCATCCGCCCATGAAAATGTTGAGGGCGAGGTTGATGATGAGAATGAGCATGACCCATCTGAAACAGCCGTTTGCCGTGTTGCGCGCCTGCTCGCGCTGCTGACGCTGCTGTTCCTCGCGAGCTTCGCGATAGGCGTCTGACTGGCTCGCCTGCTGCCACTGGCGAAACATCTCCTCGAAGGGATCGTAGTATTGCCCGCCGCCCTGCTGCTGATCACCGCCCGTGAAGGGCCCGTAATACCAGCCGCCTTGCTGCTGACCACCCTGGCCGCTTTGTCCTCCTCCATAGCCGCCGAAGGGGTTGCCACTCGGACCTTGCCCGCCATAGGGATTACCAGTGTTGACACGCGGACCGTAGGGTGTGCCATTCATGATGGAATCGTACGCAGCGTTCACCTCGGCCATTTTCTTGGCTGCCTGCTCGTCGCCGGGATTGAGATCCGGGTGGTATTTTTTGGCAAGCTTGCGATATGCCTTGGTCACCTCTTCCTTGGAGGCGCCGGAAGGCACACCGAGCACTGAATATGGATCTCTCTGCTGCATGGCTGGCTATTGTACCGTGAATCTCCTAGGAAGAGGCACCGAGAGCTTCTCCCAGCGCCGCTTCGAGCTGTGCCCCGCGCGCGCCGTGTCCTGCAATGGCAATGGAGCGCGCCTCGTCATTGTCAACCGTAATCTGAATGTCGATGCGCTCGTCGGGCATGGCCGTGGGGAATTTGTCTCCCCACTCGATGAGACACACGGCGCCGCTCTCGAGCAGCCCGAAAAAGTCGATGTCCGTGAGCTCCTCTTCTTCATCGAGCCTGTACAAATCGAAGTGAAGGAGCGGAAGCTCGTCTCCGACATACTCGAACAGGATGTTGAACGTCGGGCTTGTGATCTCATCGTCAACGCCAAGACCCGCGGCAAAGCCCTTGGCAAACTGCGTCTTGCCCGCGCCAAGATCGCCGCTCAGCACAACGCAGTCGTTCATCTCCATGAGTCTAGCGATTGCCTCGCCCAACCGTATGGTGTCGTCAAGCGAATTACATCGACAGTGAATCAATGGACACTTCCCTTCTCGTTCTCGCGAGCATCGTCAGTATCGAGCAGGAGCTTGATGAGATCGAAGTCCTGCTCGATCGCGCCGATCTTGCTGCGGTCGTATATGGCTGCCGCGGGATGAAATGTCGGAATGACCCTAAACGGCCCCGTAACATGAATCTTGCCGCGCAAGCGCGTGATACCGGTGTTCGTCTGCAGGATGAACTTGGTCGAGAAATTGCCCATCGTCACGAGCACCGTGGGGTGCACGGCCTTGACCTGCTCGCGCAGCCAGGGCGTACACAGCTCGATTTCCTCGGGTTTGGGGTCGCGATTGCCTGGCGGACGACATTTCAAGATGTTGGCGATGTAGATATCCTCGCGCGCAAGGCCGATGCGCTCGAGCATCTGGTTGAGCAGCTTGCCGGCCGCACCCACGAAGGGCTCGCCCTGCAAATCCTCGTTCTTGCCCGGCGCCTCGCCAATGAACATCACCTTGGCACGCGGATTACCGGCACCAGGCACGACATTCGTGCGCGTATCGCCCAATGCGCATTTATGGCAGCTATCGATACCCGCCAATGCCTCGCTCAGGGATTTGTGAATGTGATCGTCTAGATCTGTCACCGCTTGCGTCGTTGCCATCACGTGCTCCTCGTGCCAACCTCACACTTACACGTAGATGCGCGGAAGACGCGCACCGAACATGCAGATGAGCTCGTAGTTAATGGTATCGATCTCGTCGGCCATCATGTCGGCAGTGATCTCGTAATCACCCTGCTGGCCCAGGATCACGACCTCGTCGCCGATCTTCGCTTTCTCGACACCGGCGTCGAGGGGAATCTCGATCATCATCATATCCATGCAGATGTTGCCAACCTGCCTGCACGGGCGGCCCTTGTACAGCACGCGCATGCGCCCCGACAAGCTACGGCGCACGCCATCGGCATAGCCGATGGGAACGGTCGCGATCTGCACGGGTTTGGCCACACGGTAGTTGAAACCATACGAGACGCCCTCGCCCATCTGGGGCTCGCGCACCTGGATGATCTGGGCCTTTACCGCCATCGCCGGGTATAGGTCGTCGCTGTCGCGCAGAACGGGGCCCGGGGCAAGGCCATACATCGTGATGCCCACGCGCACCATGTCAAAGTAAGCCTCGGGATAGCGCTGCGTCGCCGCGGAATTGGCGCTGTGCGCAAGACCGTAGTCGATGCGAGCGTTGCGCATGAGCTGAAGCGCCTCGTTGAAACGTTGCAGCTGCATGCGGAAGTCCCAGTCGCTCTCATCGTCGGCGGTTGCGAAATGCGTGAAGACGCCGGCAAGCTCGAGACCGCGATGAAAGTTGATGGACTGCAGAAAATCGACCACGTCCAGATAGAAGATGCCGATGCGGTTCATGCCCGTATCGATGGCGAGATGGTACTTGGCGACCATGCCATTGAGATCGGCCTCCTCGCCCAGAGCCAGCGCAAACTCCTCCGTGATGACCGTGGGCGTAAGATCGTACGCCAGCACATAGGGAATGGCTCGCATGGGCGGCTGCGAAAGCACCAAGATGGGAGCCTCGATGCCATGCTCGCGCAGCTCGACGCCCTCCTCCACCGAGGAGACGGCCAGCTGGTCGACGCCCGCCTTGAGTGCGGTGCGAGCCACATGTACGGAGCCATGACCGTAGCCATCGGCCTTGACGATCGCCATGATCTGGCGCTCGAGACCAACGCGCTTGCGAATGACGCGGATGTTATGCGCAATGGCGTTTAAATCGACTTCAACCCACGCTCCACGCGGAACGTTTTCACGGGTGTAGCATTCTTTGAGTTTGAGCTCATCGCGATTGAGATGCTCATGCTCGTCTGTTGTAGCTTCGGAAGAGAATCCCTCAACGCGGGGATGCGCACCGAAGTAGTTGACCTCGTTCGTGCTCACGAGACGCTCTCAGCCTCCAAACCTAAGAGAACAGGACCAATTTTACAGATTATATCTTCCGGCATCACGGCGTGAACGCTCAATTCGCGCGCAGCAAGTCTGCCCGCACGACCATGAACGAACGCCGCAAGCGTAGCGGCATCAAATGCATCGAGCCCTTGCGCGAGAAACGCGGCAAACATGCCGCCAAGCACATCGCCCGTGCCAGCCTTGGCAAGCTCGGGGCCCCCTTCGGCAACGGCGCGCAGTTCACCTGCCGGCGTCGCAATGAGCGTCTCGGGGCCTTTGAGGACGATGATCGCATCATATGTGCGGGCAAGCGTGATGGCATCCTCGTTGCGGTTGGTGACCTTGCGCCCCAACAGGCGGGCGGCCTCCCCTTCATGCGGCGTGAGGATGCGCGGATGCCGTGCGGGCATTTCGAGCAGCGCATGATTGCGCGCGATGAGAGTGAGCGCGTCGGCATCGAATACCATGGGACGATCCTGCGGAAAGGAGGCGAGAAAGCGCTCGGCATCATCCGTCGCTCCCATGCCCGGTCCGATGAGAATGATCTGGCTCTTGGCCAGATCCTCCTGCGCTTGAAAGAGAGACGTCGCGCACAGGGTGCCCTCGAGGCCTTGGTCGCATGCCGAGACAGGAATCGAGATGAGGTGCGCATGCGCACACGCGGCTGCGTCACGCGTCGTGACAAGACGCACGTAGCCCGCCCCGCAGCGTGCGGCGGCGTTTGATGCCAAGATGGGCGCTCCGGGATACGAGGCACTTCCACCCACGACGCCCACAGTGCCTCGCGAGTACTTGTTCGCATCAAGCGCAGGATACGGGACAAGCGCCCTGATGTCGTGCTCCGAAAGCATCAGCGCCAAAGGCTCACTCATCGCTATCGTCCGCCTCCCCATAGGCCTGGTCGACGTCGCTCTCGAGGTCGTCGAGCATGCTGCGTAGCTCGCGAAAACGCATCGCAAGCTCCTGGGCGGGCGTCGTCTTCTCCTCGACGACGGGACGCGTCGCCGCCGTGACTGCAATGGCATTGGCGACAGCGGTCTCGTTGGTGCGGCTCAACGACAGGGGAATCTCGAGAATGCCGAGCGTGCTGGCAATTTGCTGCGCACGTCCATGCAGCAGCGCGAGCGGCTTGCCCTTCTCGTCGTGCGTGACCTCGACATCGGTGAAGGCGATGCCATCGGCAAAACCCGTGCCAAGCGCCTTGAGGACGGCTTCCTTGGCGGCGAAATGCGTCGCATAGCGCACGGCAGGCCGATGATGGCCCTCGCAATAGGCACGCTCGTTATCGGTGAAAACGCGGTAGACAAAGCGGGGAGAACGCTGGAGGATATTCTCCATGCGCTCGATCTCGACAATATCCACCCCAAGCCCCGTCGAGGGAGCTTCCTGAGCGGCGCTCGTCATTCCACGGTCACCGACTTCGCAAGGTTGCGCGGCTTGTCGACATCGCAGCCGCGCTCAAGCGCGATATAACGCGCGAAGAGCTGCAACGGAACGCTTGCAGTGATAGCCGTGCACCAATCGGCAATACGCGGAATGTAGAAGACGTAATCGGCGATATCGGCAACCTCTTGATCGCCCTCGGAGGCAACTGCCACGACGCGCGAGCCACGCGCGAGGATTTCCTGCACGTTGCTGAGCGTCTGCATGCGCGTGGGAGACTCGGTCACGACCGCGACGACGGGAACGTTCTCATCGAGCAGCGCAATCGGGCCATGCTTGAGCTCGCCGGCCGGATAGGCCTCAGCGTGCAGGTAGCTAATCTCCTTGAGCTTGAGCGCTCCCTCCTTGCAGATGGGAGAGCCAATGCCGCGACCCACGTACATGACCGAATGGGCCTTCGCAACCTCCTTGGCCGCCTCCTCGATCACGGAGGTGTCCTGCAAGATGTCCTCGATCTGGGCGGGCGTCTCGCGCAGCTCGTAGTACAGCGATTTGACCTGACGCGTGGTTAGACGGCCCTTCTTCTGGCCCAGGAACATCGCGATGAGCGCAAGGCAGGAAATCTGCGCGAGAAAGGACTTGGTCGCCGCGACGGAAATCTCCATGTTCGCCTTGACGTAGAGCGTGCCGTCAGATTCGCGCGTGATGCGACTGCCCACGCAGTTGGTGATGGCGAAGACGCGCGCGCCCTTGGAGCGCGCGATGCGCACGGCAGCGAGCGTATCGGCGGTCTCTCCAGACTGCGAGATGGCGATGACGAGCGTCGAGGACGAGACGATGGGATTGCGATAGCGAAACTCGCTCGCCACCTCGACCGTCGTCGGGATGCGCGCCCAGCGCTCGATAAGGTCGCGGGCAACGAGACCGGCATGATAGCTCGTGCCGCAGCCGATGATATAGACGTTGTCAATGGCATCGATATCGTCATCGTCAAGCGCGAGGTTATCGAAGAGCACGTAGCCGTTCTTGACCGCACCGCTGATGGTATCGCGCACGGCACGCGGTTGCTCGTAGATCTCCTTGAGCATGAAATCGGGAAAACCGCCGCGCTCGGCATCCTCGGCGTCCCAGTCGATGTGCATGGTCTCGAGCTCGACGGGCTCGCCCGGTGCGCTGAAGTAATCGATGCGCGTAGGCTGGAGCAGCGCAAACTGACCGTCCTCGAGAAAGACGACGTCGCGCGTGAAATCCATGATGGCAACGATGTCACTGGCCACGAGCGCGGCAGGCTCATCGCCCTCGGAGAGGCCAACGACGATGGGGCTGTCCTTGCGCGTGACCGCAATCTCGCCCGGATGATCGACATGCATGACGGCCAGACCGTAGGCACCCTGCAGAACCTCCGTCGTGCGTGCGAGGGCATCGATCAAATCGCCGTCGTAGTACTTCTCGATGAGATGGGCGACGATCTCGGTATCCGTCTCGCTCTTGAAGACATGGCCCTCGGATTCGAGAAGGTCGCGCAGCTGCACGAAGTTCTCGATTATGCCGTTATGCACGACGGCGATCTTGCCCGAGCAATCCGAGTGGGGATGCGCGTTCGGCTCGGTCGGGCGACCGTGTGTTGCCCAGCGCGTATGACCGATGCCGCAGGTCGAGATGACGTCCCAATCTTCGACCGCCTTGGCAAGCTCTTCGACCTTGCCCACACGTCGCACGATGCTGATCTTGTCGTTTGTCTCGACGGCGATGCCCGCCGAGTCATAGCCGCGATACTCGAGCTTGCGCAGCCCTTCGAGCAATATGTCGCGTACGGGAGCAGTACCGGTGTAACCAACGATTCCGCACATGTGGAAACCGCCCTTTCAGGTGAGTCTTAAAGTACAGATTCTATCAAAGCGCCTTGCCCCAAACCACTGGGCGCACCGAGCTACATAAAAAGCCCCGTGCCATATGGCTACGGGGCTTTTCTTGCATTGCTTGAGGTGCGTTACGCCTGGGGAATCACATGGACCTTGCGCTTGAGACCCTTGGTGTACTTCACCGTGCCGGGAACCATCGCGAACAGCGTGTCATCCTTGCCACGACCGACGTTCTCGCCGGGATGGAAGTGCGTGCCGCGCTGACGAACGAGGATCTCGCCCGCGTTGACAACCTGACCGGCAAAACGCTTGCAGCCAAGACGCTGCGCGTGGGAATCACGGCCGTTACGACTGGATCCGAGGCCTTTCTTGTGTGCCATAAGTCTTCAGCCCCCTTCGCTACTCTGCGTTGGTGATGGTCTCGATGATATCGGCCTTGCGAGCACCGCTCGGGAGCTTGATGTCATGCTCCTTGGCGTAATCCTTGAGCTCGGCAACCGTCATCTTGGTGAAATCGACATCGGCCTTCTTGGCAGGAGCAGCCGCCTTCGTCTCCTTCTTGGCGGGCTTCTCGGCGGCGGGCTTAGCGGCCTTTGCAGGCTTCTCGGCCTTGGCCGGCTTCTCTGCGGCAGCCTTCTTGGGCGCCGGAGCGGCGGCCTTGGTGCCGTTCACGTCGACGATGCAAAGGCGGGTGAGCTGCTGGCGATGACCGCGCGTGCGCTTGTAACCCTTGCGCTTCTTGAACTTGAAGATGATCTGCTTGTCACCCTTGTGCTGGTCGAGAATCTCAGCCATGACATTGGTCTTGGCAAGAGCACTCGCGTCCGTGACGACATTGGAACCGTCGTTGAGGAAGAGCACGTCGAGAGAGACCTTGTCGCCGGCCTCGCCCTCGATCTTCTCAACGTCGAGCACGTCGCCCGGCTTCACGGTGTACTGCTTGCCACCGGTTTTAACAATCGCGTACATGTTCGTACCTTTCATTACTCATTGACATGCCCGTATCGTGCGGGAAAGGGAAAAGAACCGTCACGAGGGGGCAAACGCCAATAGTCTACTAGGAGAATGGGGCTGTGACAAGGAAAAGTTTCGAAGAAGACAGGGAGCGGTCGGGCGTCCGCATGGGGCATCTCGAGTAGATGCGCTGTTCGCACGATGCGGGTTTGCGAGGACTGTCTGAGCGTGCGGTCTGTGCACGCGAGTTCCGCAGCAGCATCGCGCGAACAGCGCATCGGGTACGAGAGCAAGCCCCATGCGGACGCCCGAGCGCTCCGTGGCCTACTTTTCCCGCAGCTCCATGCGCGTAAGACTCCTGATGGCAACGGGTCCATCCATCAACTCGCAAGCTGCGGCGATGAATTTGTCGGGGCGTAATGCCCCCTCGTTGCCTTGGAAGGTGGAGAAGTCGACCGTCACGACATCGTCGTCGACAGTCACATGCGGACCATCCACAAGCCTGCCCGCAAATTCGACACGCTTGACCGTCGTCTTATGGCCCTTGGTCTTCGTGACCTCGATGAAGCCGCGATCAACCAGCCGCTCGAACGCGCGCACCACGTCATCGGCGCCGATTCCCGTGCACGCGAGCTCGGCCTTCCACACACTTACCGGATACATGACATCAATCGCATCATCACCATGCGCACAATAGACGCACGCAACGGGCATGAGGTTTTCCGGAGCAGCCGCCTGCAGCGCCGCAAGCGCAAGATCGGGTGAGACGTACTCGCGCAGGTGCAGGTCGAAGTATTCCGAGCGTGAGCCGGCTCCCACGGGCAATGCGGGGCCAAAGGCAATCTTCATATGCGGATTGAAGCCCTCGGTTATCGCGAAGGGCAGACCAGCCCTGCGCACGACACGCTCCATCGAACGCACGGTCTCGAGATGCGATAGATACGCGAGCCTGTCCGTGATCTGGTACTTGACGCGCAAACGAAACCCCTCGCTCATGCGCACTCACCTCGCAGGGTTCGCGTGCCTTCGATAACGTTCGTCATTCCCACAAGCGGGCAAACGCCGCACTGCGAGCAGCTCGTAAAGCTGCAATCGGGCGTCACCTCGCCCACGCGGGCACGGGCGCGTTCCTCACGCAGGAACTCCTCGCTCACGCCAGCGGAGATATGACTCCACGGGAGAGGAGCACCCTCCTCGTATTCGCAAGCAGCGCGCTGCATGATGGGCACGCCGCACACGTCACCGGCCTGCTCCCAGGCGGCAAAGGTAAACTGCTCGGTCCAGGCGTCAAAACGCGCACCTCGACGCCATGCTTCCTCGATCAGCTCGGCGCACTCTCTTCCACCACGAGCCAAGACTGCCTCGACGTAGCTTGTATCCGAATCATGCCAGTGCAGATTGATGCCTTTCTTGGGAAAGCTCGCCCGCAGCACGTCAATGCGATGGCTAATCTCCGAAAGCGATATCTGGCCGTTCCACTGAAATGGCGTCATCGCCTTGGGAATAAAGAGCGCGACCGAGACATTGAGGCGGATGTTGCGTGGTTCCCCCTCGGGGATGGCATCCTTGGCAGCGGCATAGACGCGACGGCACAGGGCGCCGATGCCGGCAACGTCCTCGTCGGTCTCACCTGGTAGCCCGATCATGAAGTAAAACTTGAAGCCACGCCAACCCGCCTCGACGGCGCTCGTCACGGCGTGGAGCAGATCTTCCTCGCTCACGCCCTTGTTGATGACATCGCGCATGCGCTGCGTGCCCGCCTCGGGAGCAAGCGTAAGGCTACCCTTCTTCTCGCCCGCCGCAAGGCGCGCAAGCTCGACGCCAAGCGCATCGACGCGCTGGCTCGGCAGGCTCACGCTCTTGCCCGTCTGCGAGAAGCTCCGGTTCAATCGCCTGAGCATGTGCTCGATAGTCGAGTGATCCGTCGAAGAAAGCGAGGTGAGGGACACCTCGTCATAGCCCGTCGAGGCAAGACCATCCATGACTGCCGCGATGACGGTATCGGCCTTGCGCTCGCGCACGGGGCGATAGATCATGCCCGCCTGGCAAAAGCGGCAACCACGATTGCAACCGCGCAGAATCTCAATTGCGAGACGGTCGTGTACGAGCTCGCAATACGGGACGATCTGGCGTGGCAAGGCAGGCAATGCATCAAAGTCGCGAATGATGCGCTTTGCGACCTGCGCCGGCACCTCCGCGTCAACTGGCGTGACCGTCGTGTAGCCACGTGCACCTGCCGTCAGATGCCCATCGCGAATCTCATGCTCCTCGACGTTATAGAGGCTCGGGACATATACGCCCTCGATACGGGAGAGCTCGCGCAGGATATCCGCGCGCGACGCGCCACGCTTCTTGAACTCTCGATGTTTAAGCGCGACTTCCACGTCAAGCTCTTCACCCTCCCCCACGAAAATGAGATCGAAGAACGGCGCGAACGGCTCGGGGTTGTACGCACAGGGACCACCGCCCATGACGAGCGGTTCATCTTCCCCGCGCTCGTCGGCGTGCAGCGTGATGCCGGCAAGATCAAGAAACTCGAGGATATTCGTGGCACAGAGCTCGTGCGGCAAGGTGATGCCGACGAAATCGAAATCGCGCACGGGCGTATAGGTCTCGAGGGACGCAAGCGGCAGCTCGTGCTCGCGCATGAGCGCGATCATATCGACCCAGGGCAGATAGGCACGCTCGCAGTAGATATGCCCGTTGGCGTTGAGGCAATCGTAGAGAATGGCGATGGCCTGGTTTGCCTGGCCGATCTCGTACGTGTCTGGATACACGAGCACCGCATGATAATCGGCGCCCTCCTTCTCGAAAGACGTGACGCTACCCCACTCCTGGCCCAAATAACGCGAGGGCTTCTCGACCCGAGCGAGAAGCGGCGCATAGCGTTGCCACAGATTGAGTTCCTGCACGTCGTCTGCCTCCAAGGCCGATTTTGAAATCATGGGATGCTGGCTTACGGTACTGCCTAGTTGTGAGCGGTCGCGCTGCTCACGACGTTGCCGACAAGGTCTTCGCCCTTGTTGACGACGGGAGCCGCCTTCTTGGCGACCTTGGCAGCCACATCGGAGAGCCCGTGCAGTTTGCCGTTCTCCTCGTAATATTCGATTGCGGCAATCGCCATGCCCATCGTTCCCGATGCGGCAACGGCGGGCTTGATGGCCCACCCCAGCATGGGGACGTGCGCGACGAGCTTGCGCGCCACGGCACGGCATCCAAACCCGCCCGCCGTCACGGCCAGCACCTCGCCGATGCGCTCCTTGTTCATCTCCTTGCCGTACACGGCGGCAATCTGGAGCACCATCTTGGCCTGGTTGAGCGCGATGAGCGGCATGTCGGCACCCGGCACGAAGAACACGAGCCCGATGGCGCCGTTCTGGATGGTCGTCTGCTTGGCAAGCTCGACGGCCAGTGGATGACGTATGAACGGAAAGGCTCGCGCAAGCGAGAGGCGCTTACTCGGCACGTTCTGGACGATCCAGGTGCCGAGCTGTTCGAGTGGACGTGCGGACTCCCCATCGAGTTCGAGGTCCACGAGGTCCTCAAGGTCGATGCCCCTGCCCACGCCGGGCGTATGGGCCGTACCCGTCAGGGTCGGGGCAGTATTCGCCGACAGCGTCATATCGGCGTAGGCCTGCGCCGAGCGCCTGTCATTCGCGAAGTAGGTCTTGCCGCGCTCGATGACGACGACCGCGGGGACGTCATGCTCCTCGGCCGCATGCACCACGTCGCCCAACAGCAGCGAGTCACCACCGATGACGACGACGAGGTCGGTGTCCTTGGGGATGACGGGAACCTTTTTGTCGAGCACGACATCCGTAACATGAGCATTGGATGATACGTCGACGAACGCCTCGATCACCTTGTCGACGAGCGCGTTACTCGCCGTCGGATCGAAGACAAGCTCGACACGCGAAGGCAGGTCACGCTGCTGCCCGATGATCGTGATCGCGCTCAGCACCTTGCTTACGTCAATTGGCATGCTCGGCATAACGTGTCCGAACCTTTCTCTTCCTAGCCCAGAGCGTCATTGCGTCTTGACCAGACCGATAAGAGCAAGCCGACGCAAATGAAGTTGGTGAACATGAACGAGGAGCCGTAACTCATGAACGGCAACGGAATGCCCGTAATGGGCATGAGTCCCAAGTCCATGCCTATGTTCTCTACAATCTGGAACAACCACATCGCCATGATACCAGCTGCGATGAGCGAGCCGAACAAATCCGACGACGAAAGCCCGATGCCCAGCGCCGTCAAGAGCAGCGCCAGATACAACACAAGCAATATGAACGCCCCCACGAAGCCAAACTGCTCGGCGTAGACGCAGAAGATGAAGTCGGTCGCGGATTCGGGCAAGAAGCCGCCCGAGGACTGTGTCGCGTTACCCCAGCCCTTGCCGACGAGCTCGCCGCTTCCGACGGCGATCTTCGCCTGGTTGAGGTTGTAGGCATCATCTGCGTATTCGGGATTATCCGGGTCGATGAAGACGAGCAGACGACTCATCTGGTACTGCCTGATGAGCTGCACGTCGCCACCCGTCCAGTCATTCACGACACCATTGATCCCGAGTAGGGCCGCAACGCCCACTACGGCCGTGGCAACCGAGATGATGAGCCACCGCCGTGCCACGCCGCCAATGAGCAGGATGCAGAAGCCGACGATGAGAATGACGAGGGCCGTACCCAAATCCTCGCGCATGAGCAGAACGAAGGGTATGAGCAAGATGCCGAGCAGCTTCAGGAAGTCAGCGCCTCGGACAATAGACCCCTGGTACTGCGCGGTAGCCGCACCGATTGCGAGGATGGTCACCGGTTTGGCAAGCTCGGACGGTTGAAAGGTGAGCGAACCGATCCTGATCCACGACGTCGCGCCGTTCACCTCATGGCCAAGACCGGGAACCATCGGCAACAAGATGAGAATCGCATCGAGCACGATGAGGGGAACGATGAGATTGGCCAGACGTCGATAGTCGAAGAACCAAACGGCCACCATGATGACGATGCCAATCGCCACGCCAACGAGCTGGCGCGTGATCGAATACTCGGTTTCGGTCCTCGTCACCGCATAGAGCGTGATAAGGCCGCAGCACAGGATGAGCGCGATGATGACGAGCAGGATGATGTTGGCCGGAATCGAGAACGAGCGCTTTTCGCCCGAACGGGAAAGGTTGGCAGACGAAGCAGTGCGCGCGTGAACCTTGGGGGACTTTCCGAATGAGAACGACGGCATATCCGTATCAGCGCTCCTCTGTTGCGGAGCCGGAAACGTGCTCTGCAGACAGGCCGAAGGCAGCCGAAAGCACCGAGCGCACTGCGGGCGCGGCGCACGTGGCACCCGATCCGCCTTCCTCGATGCAGCAGACGCACACGTACTCGGGTGCATCGGTCGGACCGTAGCCAACGTACCAGCCGTAGTCGTCCTTGCCGGCGACCTCGCCGGTGCCCGTCTTGCCAGAGGTTGCGATTCCCATATCCTCGAAAACGCGGGAAACCGATCCGTTCTCGACAACGCCGCGGAAACCACTGCGCATGATGTCGATGTTCTTCTGGTCAAACTCGGGCTGGATAATGCTTCCCTGATAGCGTGCGCCATCGACTGCCGTCATGGTTCCGTCCGTGGATATGACGGAATGCAGTAGCACGGGCTTGGGCACGCGGCCGGTTGCAAGCCCCGCGTAACCACAGCAAATCTGCAGCGGTGTCACGAGCAAGTCGCCCTGGCCGATGATGAGGTTCGAGAGGTCACCTGGCAGCCATGCCTGGCTCTCGGGTGCATCACGGTTGAACTTCTTCTTCCATTCGGGCGTGGGCACGCGGCCCTCGGATTCACCCGAAAGCTCGATACCCGTCTTGGATCCAAATCCCCAGCTCTTGAGATAGTCTTGCAATGCCGTCTCGTTCTCGCTGTACTGGTAGAAGTTCTTGGCGATTTCGTAGAAGACGACGTCACAGCTCTCGACGATGCCCTTGTGGAAGCCAATCGATCCGTGACCACTCGTCTTCCAGCACTTCTGGGGCCACTCCTCGCCAAACCCCGTCCAGGTGCCCTCGCACTCCCACACCGAGCTGTCGGTGACGAAGCCGTATTCCAGGCCCGCCAGACCCGTGAAGCCCTTGAAGGTGGAGGCAGCCGGGTACAAGCCGGCGATGCAACGATTCGAGAGCGGGTAGGCCGAGTCTTCGCTCGTCATCTCCTCCCAGACATCCGACGATATGCCGCCGATGAACTGACTCGGGCTATACGACGGAGCCGAAGCCATGGCGATGACCTCGCCGGTATTGCAGTTCATGCAGACAATGGCACCGGAGCGGGCACTGTCGTTGCCCGATACGGCCGCGTCGGCAAAGGCACGACGCAGGGCCTCCTCGGCAACCTTCTGCACGTTCGCGTCAATGGTGATGCGGATGTCATTGCCTTGCACGGGTTCGACCGAATCGACGGCGTTCACGACCTCGCCAGCTGCATTGACCTCAACGCGCTTGATGCCGCGATCGCCCTGCAGGTAGGACTCGAAGGCCTGCTCGACGCCATCCTTGCCGACGATGTCGCCCGACTCGTAGGTCAGGCCATTGACCTCGCGCTTGAGTTCCTCCTGGGAGATGGTGCCCGTATAGCCGAGCACATGTGCCGCCAGATCGTCGTTCGGATACGTGCGCACGGTGCGGCTCTCGATGCGTACGCCGGGAAACGCGTTGGGGTGCTCGGAGATGTAGGCGACGGCGCGGTCATCGACATCAAGCGCGATGAGTCGGTCGGCCTGCGCGCCCTGCGTCTGCGAGGCGGCAAGCGATGCAATGGTCTCGCGCGGAATGCCGAGTACGTCGGAGAGACGCTGTATCACGAGCTTGTCGTTTTGCACGTCGGCACTCGCCAAGACAGCAAAGGTCGAGCGATTGCCAACGAGCTCGACGCCATTGCGATCGAAGATGCGACCGCGCGGCGCGATGGTCGTGTACTCGTTGATGCGATTGCCCTCGGCCTTGGCAGTGTACTCGGCACCGGAGATGACCTGCATCGACCACAGCTTGACGATGAGCGCGCCTATGCAGGCGGCAATGACGGCCACGAAGCCAAAGAAGCGGCGGCGCGTCGGACCCTGGCTGTCACCGCCAGGGCCACCATGTGCTTCGGTGCTCATGGCAAGCTCGGATGCGTTGCGCGTGTCGATGGGGATACGCGTGGGCCTGCGTCGTCCCGAGCGGATGACGATAACGATGATGGCAATGGCCACGACTATGAGAAGAACGCTGATTGCTGCAAAAATTGCCGCTGTCATGCACTCATCTCCCTACTTGAGACGTGACTTCATGTGGGACATCGCGCGCTTGTTCCCGTCGCGGTGCTCGCCCAGACGCGTGGGCATGCCCGCGCTGTCATCGGCGATTACCAGGCCAATGGTAACGAGAGCGATGACCGCGAACACGGCCGTGTACAGGGCCGAGGGAAGCGAATAGCTCAACATCGTCGACATGACGCCACCGCCCTCCGAAGACGTGAGAATGGCGGCGATGCCATAGCCGATCTCGAGCAAAAGCGACGAGAGGACGGCGACGCCAATGGTCACGATGGGTGTGAGCAAATCCATGCTCTCGCCCGCGACACCCACGATGAAGGCGATGAGCGTGAGCACGAGGGCCATGCAGCCAATGGTGCCACTGCCCATGAGGTCGTAGAGCAAGCCGAGGGAGAAGCCCGTGATACTTCCGGCGGCCGTCCCCGAGCGCATGCTGATGAGGAGCACGGGGATAAGCAAGAAGTTGGGCCTGCATCCCATGATGGCAATGGCAGGGGCGATGCCTGCCTGCAACAGGATGCATAGGACGATGGTGATGAGGTAGACCGTCTGCTTACTCACCGGCACCACCTCCACCTGAGCCCGTACCGGTTTCGCCTTCCGAGCCCGAACCAGAACCGGAGCCGCCGGAGCCCGTCTGGTCCCCTGCGGCCGCTTGCCTCTCGCGTGCTGCCTGCTCTTCTGCCCTGCGCTGGGCCTCGGCGGCGCGGTATGCCTCGTTCGCCTCGTTGAGTAGCGCCTTGGCGATGGCTCCGACCCTCGCGGAAGAGGCATTCACCGAGTTGGCCGAGTCGATGATGAGCTGCAGGAGCTCCTCGTTCAGGATGCGCTCGGTCTCGGTTTCGTTGCCGGTCAAGACGAGTACTTCCTCGCAGGATTCGATGTTGAAGAGAGGGTCGACGGTAATGCGATGATAGAGCTTGGACGAGTCTGCCTCGATGGCGCGCACGGTGCCGACGACGATACCGCGCGGATAGGTTCCGCCGCTTCCCGACGCGATGACGATATCGCCTTCGCCCACGGTTGCATCGATTGGCACGTATTCGAGGGTGAGCGTACCGTCGTAGGAACCGTGCATGATGCCGTGTGCGCGCGAGTTCTGGACCATGACCGCCACGGACGAATTCGGGTCATTGATGAGGCGCACGACGCTCGCGGCTTCGGTCACGGACTCGACCTGCCCGTAGAGACCACAGGTGCTCATGACGCCCATGCCGACACGCACGCCGTCACGCGATCCCTTGTTGATGGTCGCGGTGCGATCCCAGCCGGAGGTCATGGAGATGACCTCTGCGCTCAGGGTCTCCAAGCCGTATATGTCGGAGAACTGCAGCATCGCGGTAAGGCGCTGGTCTTGCTGACGGTACTCCTCGAGCTCTGCCACGAGCGTGCGTAGCTGGCTGTTCTCTTCCTGAAGGCGTGCGACCTCCTCATCGACATCGACAGCACCGACGTTTGCAAAGGGCGTCGAGACGACGGAGCAGACCTGCGCGATGGGCTGGGTCACGGTCTGCACGACGCCGCGCGCGACCGCGAAGGGGCCCGAGTTCCCAAAGCGCACGCACAGCGTGATGAGCATGACAGATATGACAATCAGAACAATCGGAATCAACCAAAGACCCGAGCGTCTGTTCTGACTCTGGTTGCTAAACGAGAGTCCAGGCATGAAGCGTTACCTCTGCTGCATGTATGATTGCGAGAGAAAATCAGGTGCCTCAAGAACCATGGCGCAGCCCTCGACAACGTTGATGAGAGCCGTCTCCGACACGTGCACGGGAACACCGATCTCGGCGCGTAAGCGCTCGTCGAGGCCGCGTAACATGCCGCCACCGCCCGTGAGCGTAATGCCGTATTCCATGAGGTCGCTCGCCAGATCAGGCGGCGTCTCGTCAAGCGTGTCCTTGACCGCCTGAATCATCTTGGCAATGGGCTCCTCGAGAGCCTCTCGCACATCTTCGCTTTCAATTCGCACGGTTCGCGGCAGACCCGACAAAAGGTCACGACCGCGCACCTCAACATCGACTTCCTCGACAAGCGGTGCCGCCGAGCCGATGGTGATTTTGATTTCCTCTGCCGTGCGCTCACCGATGGCAATGTTGTAGTGGGTCTTGGCGTACTGCACGACAGCCGCGTCAAACGCGTCGCCCGCGATGCGGATGGACGTCGCGTTGACGATACCGCCCATGCTGATGACGGCGACCTCGGTCGTACCGCCACCGATGTCGACGACCATGGAGCCGGTCGGGCTATCGACAGGCAGGCCCGCACCGATGGCGGCGGCCATGGGCTCCTCGATAAGGAAGGCCTGACGTGCGCCAGCCGTGATGGTCGCCTCGAAGACGGCACGCTTCTCGACGGAAGTGACGCCACTGGGGACGCAGACGACGACGCGTGGCTTGGGGCGCCACGGCATGCGCTTGCCCTGGGCGCGCGAGATGAAGTAACGGAGCATGGCCTCGGTCACGTCAAAGTCGGCAATGACGCCGTCCTTGAGTGGACGCATGGCGATGATGCTGCCCGGCGTGCGGCCGAGCATCTCCTTGGCATCGGCGCCAACGGCCAGAACGCGCTGGTCCTGCTTCTCGATGGCAACGACTGAAGGCTCGTTGATGACAATGCCCTGACCTCGCACGGACACGAGCGTATTAGCCGTACCAAGGTCGATAGCCATATCGCTACCGAAATTGCCAAAGAGTCTGTCTGTCAGCGACATAGTCGCTCCTTACTTTATCTGGTTCATATTTGAAGCGTGGCCTGCAAGTGTAGCACGGCACCGTTTTTCAATCGGGACTGCTGCCAAATCTGAACCTATTCCACATAAATTGCTACGGTTTTGAAAATAAAAGGTAACGCATGAAGGCCCGCCATCGCAGACGGGCCTTCGCCTCAAGATAATCTCCTAGCCGAAGAAGACGCCGATCTCGCGCTCGGCGCTGGCAACGGAATCACTGCCATGGATGACGTTCTCGTCCATGGTCAAGCCGAAGTCGCCGCGAATCGTGCCCGGAGCGGCATCAGCCGGGTTGGTGGCGCCCATGAGCTTGCGCACGGTGGCAACGGCGTTCTCGCCACTCACGACCATCTTCACAACCGGACCGCTCGTGATGTAGGCGATGAGACCCTCGTAGAAGGGCTTGCCCTCATGCTCGGCGTAGTTGGCCTTGGCGAGCTCCTCGCTCACCATGCCGAGCTCCATGCGCTCGACGGTGAGGCCCACGCGCTCGAAACGGTTCACGATCTCGCCGATGTGACCGTTGCGAACGCCGTCCGGCTTAATCATGGTGTAAGTCTTCTCAATCATCTTGCTTCAATCCTTTCACTTTCACCCGCGTCATCGTGACCCGGGCCTTATCTGGTGTTTCTTCTACTGCTCGCTCGGGAAGTAGAGCTGAACGAACTCGATTGCCCACGAGATGCCGTTGCGCGTGAGAACGACCTCATAGTCGATGGTGCCACCTTGCGCGAGCGTGGCCTTCACGAAGACCGCAGTCTGATCCATGCTGCGTTGCACGGCCTCGACGCTATAGGAGGTCAGGTCTTGCAGCGATGCCTCCTGGGCACGCTGCATACTCGGGCTCACGTCCTTGGCCCAGTACTGGCTTGTATCACCATCGTTCTGGACGGCGGCGAAGAAATCCTCGGTGACCGTCTCCTGCAACGGGTACCCGTAGCCAAGTACGTAGGCGGCGCAGGCTGCGCCGGCGACGAGAATGCAGAGGACAACAAACACGATGGCAATCTTCAAGCCGCAACCACGCGCCTTGCGGTTCTGGCGCTTGCCCTGACGTGCGTTGCTCTTGATTTGCTGCTCGGTGATGTCGAAGAAGGCCGTGTCCTCGGGCGAGGGCATGTGCATCTCCGTGGAATCCATGAGCTCGGCAGACTCGCGCACGTCGGCGTACTCGTCGCCGAAGTCGAAGGCGACACCGTACTCGTAGCCAGGCTGCTCGTTGTAGGTGAAGGGCGTCTCGTCGAGACCGGAATCATATACCTGCTCGCCAGATGCATCGCCCTGCGAGGCGGGACCGGCCTCCTGAGGGAGCTCGATCTTGCCCGTGGCATCCGCATCACTCGCGTTGTCGCTCGGAAGCGGCGTGGGCAGCGCCTCCATGGCAATCGTCTGCGCCCGCGAGGGGTCAAGCGTCTCGCCCGCAGCCTCGACAGGTGCCGCCGGTTGCGTCTGCTCGGCCGGCTGCGCGTCATCCTGGGCCTTGCCCTGCGCATCACGCGGGGCAAACGGATCGAAGTCCTCGGCCTCCTCGGGCGCGTTTGCATCAGTGGCGACGGGCAGGATATAGCCCGTATCGAGGATGCCAGGCGCACGCGAGTCGACACGCTCCTTGAGCGTGCGTGCGATCTCGTAATCGTGCATGGCAAGCGAGGGCATTTCCTCGCCGATTTCCTCGGCCTTCTCGAAGGCGTTGAGCGCACGCGGAACGCGACCCTGTGCCATGTAGGCCTGACCTAAGTTAGCGTAGGCCTTCGCACGGGCGCGATCATCAAGGTCGAAATCGAGGGCCGTCTCGTACACGGAAACGGCATCCTCGGGACGCCCGAGCTCCATGAAGCAAACGCCCAGGTTGACGAGCGACTTGGCCGGAGCCGGATTGGCGGGGTCGAGCGCAGCCTCGCGATAGGCGGCGCCTGCCTCGACCATGTTGCCGAGCTTGAGTTGCGCGGCACCGATGCCGGCATACGCCTTATAAGGCGTCGTGTAGATGGGATAGTCGAGCGCGCGCCCAAATGCCTCGAGCGCGTTCTCGTAATCCTTCGTGCCCAGCAGCGCCGTGCCCAAGTTGACGTAGAGCGACGGCTTGCGCTTCTCGGGACTGCCCGTAAGTGCCTTGAGGTAGTACTCGGCGGCAGAACGCGGGTCATTGCTCTTCACATAGCAATTGCCAATGAGGTGATAGAACTTGCTGAGGTCGGCGGGCGCAAGACCTGCAACGTCATGCGTGCAGGCGATGAAACCCTCGAGGGCAGCCTTGTAGTCACCCTTGGCATAGGCCTCCTGCGCCTCTTTGAAAACCTCGACTTTCATGATGGAAAGCTCCCTTTGGTAGACGTGCGCCTACTAGTCTGCGTTCTCGATCGTGATGTTCTCGATGACGCTACCAGCGCGAAGCTTGCTGATGACGTCGAGGCCCTCGATGGTATCGCCGAAAACCGTATAGTCGGTGTCGAGGAAGTGCTGGGGACCAAGGCAGAAGTAGAACTGGCTACCGGCAGAGTCGGGCATGGAGCTGCGTGCCATTGCCAGAGTGCCATCCTCGTGCGAGTTGTTGGGGTTGGTCTTCCACTCGCCCTTGATGGAATAGCCAGGGTTGCCGGTACCCGGCATGCCCTCGGGGCCGCTCTTGCCAGCAGCGACGTCGGCAGCGGACATGTCACGCGTATTGGGGCAGCCGCCCTGGATAACAAAGCCCGGCACATAGCGATGGAACTTCAGACCATCATAGAAGCCCTTCTGCGCGAGCTCGACAAAGTTGCCGACGTGGATGGGCGCATCCTCGCCGTGAAGCTGGACGCGAATCGTGCCCTCATCGGTCGTGATGATGGCGACTTCCTTGCCATTGGGCGTGTATTCCGGCGTATACAGAGCCATTGTTCCTCCTGAATGTAGTACATGATGAAGTTGCTAAACTCTATGATTTTAGACGATAAGTGAACAGACGGCAAAAAGGCCAGCGGCAATAGCCCCTGGCCTGCGGTTTTTCTGGTGCCCCCTACAGGATTCGAACCTGCGGCCTTTTGCTCCGGAGGCAAACGCTCTATCCAGCTGAGCTAAGGGGACTGGTTTGTAAATCTACCACATCTAGGACGTCTTCGTGAGAATCGCGACCGTCTCGACATGATAGGTTTGCGGAAACATGTCGACCGGAGTCACGCGCTCCACCTGATAACCCCCCGCCTGGAGCTGGACCAGATCGCGGGCAAGCGTCGTCGGATTGCACGACACGTAGGCAATTGCGCGAGCACCACTCGCACATAGGTCTTGAATGGCCTTCTCGCCCAAGCCGCTGCGCGGAGGATCGACGACGACCTTGTCGGGTGCACCCAAGCCGCTCAATTCGCGTGCGGCATCGCCCCCAATGACGTCAGCATCCAGCTTGTTGCGCTCGAGATTGCGTCGCAAGTCGCGTACCGACGAGCCAGCGGACTCGACCGCCGCAACGCGCTGCACCTCGTGCGCAAGCGGCAGGGTAAAGGTGCCGGCTCCCGAGTAGAGGTCGAGCATGTAATCGAGCCCGTTGGGATGTAGCCCCTCGAAGACGAGACGCGTGAGTACCTCGGCGCCTGGCGTATTTACCTGGAAGAACGAGGGCGCCGAAATGAGCATGTTCATGCCGTTGATGACTTCGTTCCAGGACCCGCGTCCCCGCAGCGACTCGACACCGGCAACCTTGCGCTCCTTTGCCGAGCCCTTGAGCAGCACCCGTGTCACGCCGAGGCCCTTCACGGACATGCTCTCGCCCACCACCTGCGCAACGCGCGCACGCGGAAAGCGCCCTGTGCTCGTCCAAAGGGCAACCTCGACGTCGTTGGTGCGTGTCGAAACGCGGATGCCCACGCGCTCGATGCCGAGATCTTCCTGGCCGGCGGCAAAGCGCAGCGCTCCCGTAAGTGCCTTGGGGGCTTGCGAGAACTTGCCGGGAATGAGCGCACAGCTCGAAATCGGCGTGAAGTCGCCGCCGCGTGCATGCATGCCGAGCGTGAAGCGCCCCGCCACGTCGAGCCCGACTTCGAACTCGACCTTGTTGCGGTAGTGCCATTCGCGCTTGCTTGCGACGCACGCGGGTACGTGTGCGTCGACCCAGGTGGCGTCCATGTGCGCGATGCGCTCGAGTGCGTCGACGACGGCCTGGCGCTTCCAACGCAGCTGCGCGTCGTAGGCGAGGCCGGCCCAGGGACAGCCCCCGCACCTGCCGCTCGCGGCTTCGGGGCAAAGGGGCTGCACGCGCTCGGGAGACGCCTCGACGAGGTTCTCGAGCCTTGCGCGCACGAAGCGATCGTCGGTGTTCACGTACGCGACCTGACACTCGTCACCGGGAAAGCCCCCTGCGACGAAGGCGACGCGCCCATCGGCAAGATGGCCTACGCCATCACCGCCGTACGCGAGCGATTCGATGGAAATTGTCTCGGTGTTCATAGGAGTAATTACCTTCGGACATGACGAAGGGCTGCCAAAAGAGGATTCACCCCTCTCGACAGCCCTTGCTCATGTACCTGATGCTTAGAGGCTCAGCGAATCGGTCGGGCACACGGAGACGCAGGAGCCGCAATCGATGCACTCATCGGCATTGACCACGGCATGATCGGCGATGGTGATCGCGTCGACGGGGCAGGCATCTGCGCAAGCGCCACAGGCGATGCAGGTATCCTCGTTCACAGTTACGGCCATGGGAATCCTCCTTCTCTACAGCCTGCACCTTGCGGGCTGTCAAAAAACAACACGAAGCAGATTGTAGCCAAAATGGGAGGCGTGATGCCGCTCGATTGCATGCCGAGCGGTAAACGACAGCAGACGCAACAGACTTTTGCGTTCGGACGACGACACAAGACGCGCGTTGTGACACCTTCGGTGAATTTTGAACGCAGTTTAATACTATGCACGCGTATTTAGGGCATAATGTGCTCACATCGAAAGGAGACCGAGTTGCCCTCGTCAAGCCGTAACCGCAAACGCCGTCAGAAGTCACAGCGACGCTCAGTCAATCTCCTCACCGTTCTTGGATGCATCGCCGGAGCATTTTGCCTGGTGGTTGTCCTTGCCTGCGTGGTAGGCGCGACTTGGCTCATAGGCCTGCCCGACTACAGCACCATAAGCTCGTACGCGAACACGGGCATTACGACCATCTACGCGAATGACCGCGAGACGGTCCTCGCGAAGCTCTACCTCGAGAATCGCATCGAGATTTCTCAGGACGAGGTGGTCGATTACGTACTCGAGGGAACGATCGCAACCGAGGACGAGCGCTTCTACGAGCATGGCGGCATCGACCCCATCGGCATTGCCCGTGCCGTCATCGTCAACGCCGCCTCCCGCGGTGCCTCCGAGGGCGCCTCGACCATCACCCAGCAGCTCGTGCGCAATACCGTCCTGCTCGACGAGATGAACGACATCTCCATCAAGCGCAAGGTGCGCGAGATGTACATCGCCTCGCAGGTCGAGCGCCAGTACAGCAAGGATGACATCCTCATGATGTACATCAACGTCGTCAACTACGGCGATGGCTGCTATGGCATCGAGGCGGCAAGTCGCGACTACTTCGGCAAACACGCCGACGAGCTCACGCTCTCCGAGGCGGCCCTGCTCGTCGGCATCCCGCAATCGCCCAACGCGTATAACCCCCGCGAGCACATGGACAAGGCGATGGCGCGTCGCGCAACTGTGCTGCAGCGCATGCTCTCGAACGGCTATATCACGCAGACCGAGTACGACGAGGCGCTTGCGGACACGCCCGTGCTCTCGACCGAGAAGATGACCGACGAGACCATCTCCGACATCGCCCCCTACTTCATCGACTACGTGCGCCGCGAGCTCGACGAGAACCCGCGCTTTCCCGCCACCGTCATCGCGCATGGCGGCCTGACGGTGTACACGACGCTCGACCCCGATTTGCAAAAGGACGCCAACGACGCCATCTCGCAAAACATGCGTTGGAGCGACAGCCAGCTCGATGCCGCTCTCGTCTCCGTCGTCCCTGACGACGGAGAGATCGTCGCCATGGTCGGTGGCAGGGATTACGAAACCAACAAGTTCAACCTCGCCACGCAGATGAGTCGCCAGGCTGGCTCCTCCTTCAAGACCTTCACCCTGCTCTCCGCCCTCAACGAGGGGCTCGACCCAGATAACACCTACATCGACTCCTCAAGCCCGGTGCAGGTCGGCAAGGACTGGACCGTTAACAACTCCGAGGGCCACGGGCACGGATCGATGAGCGTCACCGATGCCACCATCTCCTCGGTCAATACCGTCTACGCGCAGCTCGTCCACGCCATCGGGGCGCAGAAGACCATCGACATCGCCCATGCCTGCGGCATCAAGTCCGAGCTCGAGAAAGACGACACGGTCTCGCTCGGCTCAAGCGGTGTCAACCCGCTCGAGATGGCAAGTGCCTACGCCACGATCGCCAACGGCGGCTACTACTACGAGCCCTACGCCGTCACCGAGATCGTCGACCCTTCCGGCAAGACCGTCTACACGCACGAGGCCGAGCAGCCACAGCGAGTGCTTTCGGCAGCCGTCGCGCAGAAGGCAACCGACATTCTCGAGCGCGTCATTAGCTCGGGTACGGGCACGAGTGCCAACCTCAGCAACGGCCAGCCCTGCGCCGGCAAGACGGGCACCTCCGAGCATGGTCGTGACCTCTGGTTCTGCGGGTTCACGCCGCAGTACTCCACGGCTGTCTGGGCGGGTTATCGTATCGAACGCGAAACCTCGATGTACGGCGGCAGCACTTGTGGCCCCATCTGGCGCGACTTCATGAACGCGGCACTCGCAGGCCAACCCATCAAGCAATTCCCCTCGACGAGCGAGAAGATCAGCTACAAGCCGGCACGCACCTGGGACTTCACCAAAGACGTCACGATCATTGGCGGAGACGACGAATGGACGCCCCCCGAAGAGTCCTCGAGCACGAGCAGCTCCTCGACCGACCCAAGCGCAAGCTCAACGGCAGATCCGAACGCTCCCAATCCCGAGCAGCCCCAGGAGCCGAGTGACCCAGGCTCGGAAGGCGGCAATGAGAGCGGCGGTGACGAAGGTGGCGGCGGTGAGCCTGCACCCGAATCCCCGGCCGAATAAGCGTTGGCCAGAGGAACCATTGACGCTGTGATAGTATTCCCGCAGGAGGAAAGACCGCATGTTTGAAGATACAAAGGCCGTCGCGTTTGCACTCGACGGTACGGTATACCGGGGCTCCAAGCTCATCGACGGCATTGACGAGGTCATTCGCCATTGTCGCAAGCTGGGCAAATCCGTCTTCTTCCTCACTAACAACTCCTCCGAGACCCGCTCCCAGATCTTTCACAAGCTACGCAACATGGGCATCGACTGCACTTTCAGAGAGGTTCTGACGAGCGGATACGCTGCGGCTCTTTACGCGCATCGCGAGCGCCTCACCAACATTTACGTGTGCGGCTCCAAGAACCTCGTCAGCGAGTGCGAAAAGCTCAGCGTGCATTCCGTCGAGCCCGACGAGGCCGAGAACATGCTCATCGGTCTAGACCCGGAATTCGACTATGAGAAGCTCGCCATTGCCAGCAACGTCGCCCTCAAGGTCGACAAGGTCATCGCCTGCAACAAGGAGCGCTCCTACCCGAGCGAGGAAGACTGCCTCATGCCCGGCTGCGGCGGCATGGCCTCATCGGTCGAATGGTGCTCGGGGCGCATGGTCGATCTCACGATCGGCAAGCCCAACACCTTCATGCTCAAGGAGGTCAGCGAGCAACTCGGCCTGGCGCCGGAGGAGATTCTCGTCGTGGGTGACAACTACGACACCGACATCGTCATGGCAGGCAAGTTTGGCAGTCCCGCAATCATCATTAGCTCGCATGTCTACGGAGATGCCGTGAGCGTGGAAAACGTCGGCGAGCTGCTTAACCTCATCGGCGAGCCAGCAAAACCGGAGTAGCCGGCGGGTGAGACACATTGGACAGGTACATCTGTCTCACTGCATGCAGTGAGACA
>OLOX01000790.1_pt1 | contig 32464 bp, 24 predicted proteins | sample 1672091 | NCBI WGS metagenome assembly OLOX01 (sample SAMEA3136644, study PRJEB25190) | human gut metagenome | reverse complement strand
TTTCAAAATCCGGAGCTGATCAATCCCCAGTGGCCGGAGAAGGTGGCAGCCGATGGAGACGAGGTGGTCTCGCTCGACCTCGCTCGTGGTGTAGTGGTGGCTTCCGGAGTTGTTGGTGGGGGCGCTCGGGTCGACGTTGGGGTTGAACAGGCGGTGCAGGCCCACCCCCTCGTTGTCGTCGGAGTACCAGCCTACGCCCTCGTCGGACCAGCCCACGGACATAAGGTGGTCTCGCTCGACCACGCTCGTGGTGTAGTGGTGGTCGGTGCCCGAGTACAGGCGGTAGACCGGCGTGCCGCTCGTCGCCGGCGCCGTCCAGGCCTCGCCCTCGTAGCGCCAGCCGGCCGCCACGATGCTCTCCACCTCGGCGTAGTGCGCCGTGTAGAAGTGCTCGCCGGAGTTGGGGTTGTAGGCGCGGTACATCACCTGGGTGGCCACGGGGTTCGAGGGATCGTTTGATGCTTCGGGGACGATCTCGAACTCGGCCTCCAACGTGCCGGTAAAGTTCTTGCATCCGGTTATGACCAGGTGTTTCGTGCCGACACTGGTGCAGTCATTAGGATACGAAACGGTGTAGTCGGTCCACTCCTCGAGCACCTTGCCAGCACCCATCACGGTTAGCTTGGGCTCCTGCCAAAAGCCGGTATAGGTAAGACGCGTCTCGCTGAGGCTCACGGAGCTGAGCTGGGCGGGAGTGATGGTATAGGCGACGGGTTTGGTGCCCGAATAGTTGCCCTCTCCGTATACGTGCAGGACCTTAGTCCCGACATTGACGTTATCCGTCACGGGATAGACATAGTAGTCCGGGCCATCCTGGAGCGTCTTGCCACCAAGATTTACGGTCACAGCCGGTGTTTTCTCCGTGCCGTCATAGATGTACTGCGCTGGATTCGCCGTCACACTTGCATCGGTGATCGAGGCGCGCTCGATCGTGAAGTAGGCGTACTTGCGTCCCGTATAGCTTCCCATGCCCTCGATGATCACGGTCGCCCTCTCGGTAGCGTCGATGTTGCTTGCGTAGCTGAGCGAATAATCGACGCCCTTGACGAGGCGCTTGCCATCGAGCGTCACGGCAGGATCCGGTTTTATCTCGGCTCCCGTATAGGTGACGCTTGGAATGGGGGCGACGACCGCATCGCTCAACGATGACGTATCCTGACTAGCCGCCGCCTGCGGAGCCGCAGCAAAAGCGGCTGCTGCAGCGGTCGTATTCGCCTTCCAACGGGCGTAAAGGGTGATGGTGCTTCCGCCGAGTCCGAGGTTACTCACCTGCTCGCCATCAGAGAAGCGCTTGGCGCCACCCTGCTCCGTCGCCCAACCGTCGAACGTGTGCCCGCTGCGACTGTAGAGATTGCGGGGCAGACTATAGGTGGTGTCGCGGTAGTAGGAAATCGGCGACATGGTACCCGACCCGCCGTTGGCATTGAACTGCACGCGATACGTGGGCTTCTCGTCAGGATCGGTGACCTTGAGCTTCCAGCCGGCAAAGAGCTTCACGTCACTGTTGACCGGCGTCGAAGACGTGTATTGGTTGCCTCCATGGGGCGAGGTGAACCAGCCGGTGAAGTCGTAGCCATCACGAGTCACCATCGGCCCATCGCCAAGGGCGCTTCCCTTCTTCACGGAGCGCTGCACCGCACCGGTCATGGTCCCGCCGTTGCCATCAAAGGTGACGACATATATTGTCGCGGAATCGTCAGAGTCGGTGCCCGAGTCTCCCGAGCCTCCGGGGTTGTTGGAGTCGCCGGAACCGTTTGAGCCGTTGGAGCCGTTGCCAGAGTTACCGGAATCGTTCCCAGCATCCCCGGAGTTGGGGTTCACGCCGTACCAGCCGATGCCCTCGTCCTGCCAGCCGAGAGAGAGGAGCGTCTGGAACTCGCCCCAATCGGTGGTGTAATGGTGGTTGTTGGCGTAGGCGTTGGGATTGTAGGCGCGATAGAGAGGCACGGCCTTATCGGGATCGGAGAGCCAGCCTCCCTCCTCCCAGGTCCAGCCCGCCTCCACGAGCATGTCGCGCTCGTCGGGCGAGGTCGTGTAATGATGCTCGCCAGCGAAGGAGTTGTAGAGGCGGTAAACCTGGATGCCCCGGATGGGGGCCGTCCAGCCGGTGCCCTCGTCGTCCCAACCAGCGGCGATGACATTGTCGCGCTCGACAGTCGAGGACGTGTAGAAGTGCTCGCCGCTATTGGGGTTATAGAGGCGGTACATGACCTCGGTCTGGTCGTCCGATGCCTGGGCGGCAAGCGACGCGTCGGCGTCAGACTGAGCCACGGGCGCGGCAAACGCCACCGCAGGCAACATGGCGAGCGCCAGTGCTGCGCTAAAGAAGATAGACAGTGCCTTTCTCATGTGGTGCTTCCTTTCGCTTCCTGCTACCCCACGCCATACCAGCCGACGCCTTCGTCAACCCAACCCAGATAAATCAACCGTTGAAACTCGCCTAGATCGGCGGTGTAGTGATGGTTGTTCGAGTAGGCGTTGGGATTATAGGCACGATATAGCGGGACGGCTTGATCGGGGTCGGAAAACCAGCCGCCTTCCTCCCAGACCCAGCCCACGGAAACCAGCATGTCGCGCTCCTCGACGGAGATGGTGTAATGATGTTCGCCCGCATAGGGATTGTAGAGACGATAGACCTGGATACCATCATCAGGTGCGGTCCAGCCAACACCCTCGTCAATCCAACCGGCTGCGACTACGGCAGAGCGCTCCACGTCGCTCGAAGTGTAGAAGTGCTCGCCGGAGTTAGGGTTATAGAGACGGTACATGGTCTGAGGCTGCACGGTAGGCGCATCGGGCTTCTCGGGCACATCGGGATCCTGTACTTCCGGCTGGTCAGGAACATCTGGTTCCGATGGGGAATCCGGCACCGACGGCTCCTGCGGTGCGTCGGCAGCTACGATTTCGTAGGTAGCCCTCACCGTACCGCCATAGTTGCCAAGCCCGCCTACCTCGATGACCTTGGTGCCCACGCTCGTCATGTCATCATCTAGCCAGGATATCTGATAGTCACCTTCGCCTAGAACCTTGTTTCCAGACCTCACGGTCACGGCAGGCTTCTTTTCCGTGCCATCGTAGGTGAACTGGGTGTAGTTCGGCGTTGCCGAAGTAATCGGCGCAGGACCAATCTCGAAATAGACGGTCTTCGAACCAGCATAGTCACCAATGCCCGTCAAGATAATCCTCGCATCGCTTCCCGCATTGACGTTATTCGCATAACCGAGCGTGTAGTCGATGCCCGCGACAAGACGCTTGCCACCAAGAGTGACCGTGGGGTCTGGCTTTATCTTGTATCCCGTATAGGTCACGCTCGGAATGCCCGACACGACTGCATCGCCCAACGAAGACTTCACGCTCCATTCGTGCAAGACGCTCTTGCCAGACGGAAGCGTGGCGGTGATGGTGGCGTTGCCTATGGCCTTGGCGGTAACGATACCGTCTTGGTCGACGGTGCAGACGCTGGGGTTCGAGCTCGTCCAGACGGCGTTGCCGGCATCGATGGCGCAATGAGCGCGATCAAAGCCATCATTCTTTATGCAGTAACTCATGGCAAAGGTCTCGCCTGGGGCCAACGACGGCTTTGTAGCAAAATCGAAGCCTGCGTTGAAAACATGGTTGGCACCGCAGAAGACATAGTCGACGAGCATGCGACGAGTCACGGGCGCGCTACCGGTCTTGACACTGCCTTGCGCATCCTCGGTGCTGAACGACTGCTGCCAATAGTACATGCCGTCATGGAAGAAACAGCCAATGCCGGTTGACTTGTAATCGGGATTGATGATGTTCTCGTAATAGAGCGAAACCCAACGGTCGCTCGTACCTTCCGTGATCAGGACACCGCTGGGCAAACGATAGTTACCGGCAACGATGGCATCTTCCAAGGTTATGCCCTGGTCTTCCCACCGATAAACCTGACGCGCATCATAGAGCCACGTTTGCATGACCGCGGCCGCGCTCTTCTGCCCCGCCGCTATGCTTCCTCCCTGGAAGCCATCGCCATCAGCTTCTCCTCCGGGAAAGGCAGTGAACCATTCGGATCCATCCGGGCGAATATGGTCGTAGTTTATCGCTATCTCGGCAGAGCGCAGCAGGGCGGTCTCCATAAGCTCCGCATCGAATTGCAGAGGTTCAAGACCGAGATCGGTGCGCTCCTTGTTGACGATGGCAAGGGCCTCGTGGGCCATGTCGTAATGCTCGGTGCCGCTGATGGTCAGGGTATCCTGGTTTGCCGCTGCTTGCGGAGTCGTGGCGAAAGCGGCTGCCATGGGGACAAGCGTTGCCACCAATGCAATTGCCAGCGCCGTGCTCGCGAATCTCTTCATCATCGCGCTCGTCCTTTCCGTGGGCGGGTACGCGTCAGCTAGGTGCGTCCATGATACGACCCCGTCGCCTGGTTTGGGCTGTGCAGACCCATGCGAGGGTTGCATGCGGCCGATTTGGTGCCGCGTAGACCCGGGCGGTGGGTCTGCGCAGGAGCGTCTTGGCAGAATCCGCCGAAACGAGACGGCCCGGACTCATTTCTGGGTCTGCGCCGTTGCTTTTGGGCAGAGGAGGAGAGATTTCTCGACTCCACTCCACTCCGCTCCGCTCGAAATGACAGGACGTTATTGTCATTCCGACTGGAGCCGCCGATAGGCGGCGTAATGGAGGAATCTCGCCATTTCGCTCGAAATGACAATGGGGGAGCGGTCGCTCTTTACCCCACGCCGTACCAGCCGATGTCCTCGCCGCGCCAACCAATCGAGATCAACTGCTCGTGTTCCTCGAGGCTGGTCGTATAGTTGTGCGAGCCGGAGTTATTGAGAGGCGCCGTCGGATCGACATTGGGGTTGAACTGGCGATACAACGGCACGCGCTTCTGGTCATCGGAGTACCACGCGATGCCCTCGGCGTTGTCACCCTCCAGCGTCCAACCGACATCGATGAGATGGTCACGCTCGACGATGCTCATCGTGTAATGGTGGTCTGTCCCCGAGTACAGGCGGTAGACCGGTGTGTTCGACTCGCTGGGAGCAGTCCAGCCGATGCCCTCGTCATTCCAGCCGGCGGCTATCGTAGCATCGCGCTCGACGGTGCTGGCCGTGTAGAAGTGCTCGCCGCTATTGGGGTTGTAGAGGCGGTACATCACCTGCGTGGACTCAGACTTGGCCTCGACAACCGTCCATTCGTGCGAGAGGGAACGGCCCGAAGGCAGCGTTGCGGTGACCGTCGCCTTGCCCACGGCACGAGCCGTAACGACACCGGCGGGGTCAACGGTGCAGACGCTCGTGTCCGAGCTCGTCCAGGTCACACAGCTCGGGTCAAGCGTGACGTAGTTGTAGTGCCAACGATCGTTGGTCACGTCATAGTGCATCTCGAAGGTTTCGCCCACCGCAAGCGTCTTGCCCGTGAGATCATCGTTCTTGTTGAAGCCCTGGTCCGTACCGCAGACATCGTAGTCGATGTTGATCCTGTGCGACTTCTCGACGGTGCCTCCCGTCGTGATTCGAGCCGGCTCCTCACCGCTTAGCGCCTGCTCCCAATAATAGGTGCCCTGCATGAAGCAGCCGATGCCGATGGACTTGAAATCGGGATTGATGATGTTGAGGTAATGGCCGACCTTGTCGCGGTCGCGCTCGCCCTCTTCGTAGAGCTTGCGCTCGCTATAGAACCAGCCCTCCATGACGTCTGCCGCGCTGTCATAGCCGATGGCGATGTTCTCTCCCCAAGTCGTGAAGCCCATCGTCGGAAAGGCGGTTAAGCAGTTCGTGCCGTCCGGGCGATTGTGACTGTAGAGCACGGAGAGCTCGGCGGCACGCTGCATGGCAGTCTCGGTCAGTTCGACGTCAAGCTGTAGGGGGTCGAGACCCAGCGCCGTACGCTCCTTGTTAACGATGTCGAGGACCGCGTGCGCCTCGTCGTAGTCCTCCGTGCCGGTCACGGTCACGATCTCGTGAGAAGCGGCAGCGTTATCGGCAGCCTGGGCCTGCGGCACCGCGCCCGTCCACGCCACGGCTGGCATGAAGGCGACGGCCAGCGCGAGGGCCAGGGCCGTGATCGCAAATCGTTTGGTCAGTGCTTTCGCGTTCATGGGCTTCCTTCCCGTCGTTGCTAGAGCGTTTGAGATTTCTCGACTCCGCTCACTTCGTTCGCTTCGCTCGAAATGGCAGTCCCGCTATCCGATGCCGTACCAGGCAGTTCCCTCGTCTTGCCAACCTTTGCTGAGCAAGATATCGCGTTCGCCGGCCTCCTTGGTGTAGTGATGGTTGTTCGCGTACTCGTTGGGGTTGTAGACGCGGTACAAGGCAACGCGCTGGGCCGGATCAGAGCGCCAGCCGATGCCCTCGTCATTCCAGCCGGCGGCGATGAGGCTATCGCGCTCGACGGTGGAAAGCGTGTAATGATGCTCGCCGGCATAGGGGTTGTAGAGGCGGTAGACCGCATCGCCCGCCTTGGGCGCCGTCCAACCCGTACCCTCGTCGTTCCAGCCCACGCTGATCAGGTGGTCGCGCTCGACGGTGCTCGACGTGTAGAAGTGCTCGCCGCTATTGGGGTTGTAGAGGCGGAACATCGCCTCGTAGGTATCCGGGTCGGCAATGGGGGTCGTCACCTTGGTGTAGCTGTCGGTCGTGTCATTGCGCTGTGCGGCAAGGTCAGCCGCCGTAAAGGTATAACCGAGTGCAGCAGACAGCCAGTTGCCGCCGGGAAGCTCGGTCAGCACCTCTTCCTTGGCGCCCTTGAAGCTAAAGCTCGAGCCGAGCCTCACCTCCTTGAGCATCGTGCAGTACTCGAACATGCCGCTCATGTTCGTCGCACGCCAGGTGTTGAAGCTCGAAAGGTCGAGCTTGGTAAGCGAGGAGCAGCCGGCGAACATGCCGCTCATGCTCGAGACGTTTGCGGTGTTGAAGCCCGCGAGGTTGAGCGATTCGAGTGCGCGGCAGCTGTTGAACATGGAGTTCATGGTCTCCACGCGAACGGTGTTGAGGCCCGTCAGGTCCAGCTGCTTGAGCGCCGTGCAGGAATAGAACATGTTGGCCATGTTCGTGGCATTGGTGCTATCGAGACCGGAAAGGTCCACGGAGGCGAGGTTGGGGCAACGCGAGAAGATGCCAACGAGGCCGCCATTCGCCTTGACGCCGGACTTGATGGTGACCGATTTGATCGCATCGCGGTGGGCGAGCCAGGGGGCATCATCGCGCGTATAGTCATCGAGTGTGCCGCTAGCACCATCCGAGGGCGCGATGACGAGCGCACCGGCAGCGTCAATCGTCCAGGAACAGGTGTTGCTCGTGCCGCTTGCGATATCCGCTGCCCGTGCCGGACTGGCCAGGGCGACAGCCGGCACGAGGGCCAGGGCCAGCACGAGGGCCAGGGCCGTGGTCGCGAGTCGTCTCATCATGGAAGCCACAAGCATCGTTTCCTTTCGCACGCTCTTCTCGTCCTCCTTACTTCCCGAGGCCATACCAGCCGACTTGCTCGTCTCGCCAGCCGATGCCCAGCAAGATATCACGCTCGCCGGCCTCTGTCGTGTAGTGGTGGTTGTTGGCGTAGGCATTGGGGTTGTAGAGACGGTACAGCGGGGTCTTGCCGCCGGTCTGCCAACCGATGCCCTCGTCGTTCCAACCTGCGGCCACGAGCACGTCACGCTCGCCAGCACTCGGCGTGTAATGATGCTCGCCGGCATAGGGGTTGTAGAGGCGATAGACCGGCTCGCCTATGGTTGGAGCCGTCCAGCCCGTGCCCTCGTCGTTCCAGCCGACGTCGATGAGGTGCCATCGCTCCTCGTCGCTCGCGGTGTAGAAGTGCTCGCCGCTATTGGGATTGTAGAGGCGGTACATCACCTGACCGGGATCGTTGGGGTCAGGCTCGCTCGAGCCGGGGGCAAGCTCCTCGGTAATCTCGAAAGTCGCACCCATCGAGCCAGTATGATTGCCCATGCCGGTGACAGTGATGGTGTGATTGCCGATGCTTCGCATGTCGCCGGGGTAGGTCACGTAGTAATCCGCATTCTCGGTAAGGACGCGATCGCCGCTCTTGACGGTGATATCCGGCCATTTGTCCTGGCCATTGTAGGCATAGCGGGTCTGGCTCAACTCGACGGCCGTGATGGACGCCGGCACGATCGTGAACCTAAGCTCCTTCATGCCCGAGTATTTGCCGATGCCCGTAATCGTCATGCTCGCCATGCCGACGTTCACGTTGTAGCTGTAGCTCACGGTGTAGTCGGTGCCCCGGACGAGTGTCTTGCCGTTGGAGGTCACGGTCGGATTCGGCTCGATGGGACTACCCGTATAGGTCTGGTTGGGAATGTCGGGGACGGGGATGGTGGCCACCGATTCGCTCACCGTCCACTGGTGGGTGAGCTGCCTGCCCGAACCAAGGCGCGCGGTGATCGTAGCCGTCCCAGCACCCTTGCCCGTGACGATGCCGCCAGAGCTGACCGTGCAGACGCCCGTGCTCGAGCTCGTCCACGTGGCGCTGCTGGGGTCGACAATGCCGTAGACCCGAGAAAAACCCGCGTTGTATATGCAGTAGCTCATCTTGTAGATGGAACCGACGTTCAGCACCTTCATATTGTCAAGATTCGTGTCCAAGTTAAAGCCCTGGTTAGTGCCACAGGTCTGGTAATTGATATTGATGCTGCGCGTGTTGTTCACGTCGTTTGTCTTGACGTTGCCTTCGGGAGTCGCGTTGCTAAACTCCTGGGTCCAGGAAAACAATCCCCCCTGGGTGAAGCAACCGATGCCAATGGACTTAAAATCGGGATTTATGATGTTGAGGTAATGACCAACCGCATTGAAGAATTCCGGCGCCCTTTGATAAAGCTCATAGGCCGACATGTTCTGCCAGCCGGAAGGCAGGGCCTTTCCGTTATACGAATTGGTATTGAGAGAGGCATTCCAGATATCGCGTTCGCTATTGAACCAACTCTCCATAACATCCGTAGCGCTCTTCTGGCCCATGGCGATGTTCTCGCCATAATAGCCCTGTCTGTCGGCGGGAATGGCGGTGGAGCTGCTTGACCCATCCGGTCGCGTATGGCTGTAGAAAATCGCAAGCTCGGTCGCACGCTGCATGGCGGCATCCATCATCTTCTCGTCGAGCTTGAGCTCGGAGCGACCCAGGGCCGCGCGCTCCTTGTTCACGATGGCAAGCACCTCGCGGGCTTTTGAGTAGTACTCCACGCCAGCAACCTTCACCGCCTCGTCAGCAGCGGCCTGTGCCGTCAGCCCCGCATCGACATCGTCGCCTGGCTCGGCGACAGCGGCCGCAACGAGCGGCGCGACCTCGGTCGACTCATCTGCTGCCGCCTGCGAAGCGGGTGCCAGCCATGCTGCAGCCGGCATGAGTCCTACCGCCAAGGCAAGCGCCAGGGCAACATATGCGAATCGCTTCATCGTAGCGCTCATTGCCATCGTTTCCCTTCATTCTCTCTTCGTCATTTCGACCGGAGGAGTGTGACGCCTCCCGTTGTCATTTCGACCGGAGGCGCGTAGCGCCGGAGTGGAGAAATCTCACGAGAGAGATTTCTCGATTACGCTCACTTCGTTCGCTCCGCTCGAAATGACATGGTCACCCGCTTCACTCGCTCCGCTCGAAATGACGGCTACTCCAGTCCGTACCAACTAATGCCTTCGTTGTCCCAACCCTCATTCAATAGGAAGTCGCGCTCGACCTCGCTCGTCGTGTAGTGATGGTTGTTCGCGTACTCGTTGGGATTGTAGAGGCGGTACAGCGGCACGCTGTAGGCGGTGTCGGAATACCAGCCAATGCCCTCGTCGTTCCAACCGGCACTGACGAGATTGTCGCGCTCGACGGTCGAGAGCGTATAGTGATGCTCGCCAGCATAGGGATTATAGAGACGATAGACCGCATCACCCGATGACGGGGCCTTCCAGCCCGTTCCCTCATCGTTCCAACCCACGCTAATGAGATTGTCGCGCTCGACGGTCGAGAGCGTGTAGAAGTGCTCGCCACTGTTGGGGTTGTAGAGGCGATACATGAGCTGGCCCTCGTCCTCGGGGTCCGTCGGCTTGGAATCATCATTCGCGGGGCTCTTGATGCCCGAATCCTCGTCCTCGAGGGGAGCGAGAATCTCGAAATCAGCGGTCAAGACGCCGGCGTAGTTTGCCGTACCCTTGACCGTCAGCGTGTGGACGCCAACGCTGCTCAGGTCCTGGTTTTGCATGCCCACGACAATGTAGTCCTGGCCGTTTTCGAGCACCTTGTCACCGCACTTGACGGTCACGACAGGCGTCTTGCGCTTGCCATCGTAGAAATAGCGCGTCTCGCTCAGCGAAATCGAGGTGATTTGCGCCTGGATGATATCGAACGTGACGATCTTTCTGCCCGTATAGGCACCGATGCCATTTACGTAGACATGGGCGGTACCCTCGCCCAGGTTACGGCCGTACTCAAGTGTATAGTCCGTGCCCTCGACGAGCGTCTTGCCGCCGTACATGACCTTGGGTTTGGGTGTGATCTGCTCACCCGTATACGTCTGGGGAGCAATGGGCTCGACATAGGCTTCTGTAATCGGAGTGGCCTCCATAGCCTGCATTGCATAGGCCTGCGAAGGGATGCTCGCGAGCATCGCGACCGGCATGAGGCCGATTGCCAACACAAGGGCCAGCGCAGCCCGCGCGACCGTCCGCGTTATTGTCTTTACGTTTGCCATCGTCGTCCTTTCCTATTTCTTGCGGCGGTCAAGATTTCTCCTTCCGCTCGAAATGACAGTAGCTACTCGCCGATGCCGTACCAGCCGATGCCCTCGTCTTGCCAACCAAGGCCAAGCAGGTGATCACGCTCGACCTCGCTCGTCGTGTAGTTGTGGTTGTTGGCGTAGGCATTGGGGTTGTACTGGCGATACAGCGGAATCGTACCGGCCGTGCGCCAGCCAATGCCCTCGTCGTTCCAACCGAGCGACACGAGCACGTCACGCTCGCCAGCATCCATGGTGTAATGGTGCTCGCCGGCATTCGGGTTATAGAGACGATAGACCGGAGAACCTCCCTTGGGGGCAATCCATCCGATGCGCTCGTAGGTCCACCCCACCGAGACAAGGTGGTCACGCTCGTACTCGCTTGCCGTGTAGAAATGCTCGCCGCTGTTGGGGTTGTACAGGCGATACATGTTGACGGGCTCCAGCAACGACGGGTCGTTGGAAATCGTGAACTTGGTGCTTGCCGTGCCCGTCGCGGACAGAATGTCGATGGAATGCTCACCAATGGAGAGACCCTCGAGATACTCCGGCTTGAGCGTGACGTTGGTCTGGTTGCCGCTCAGATCGTAGTTCTCCGGGTTCACGACGCTATTGTCGACCTTCACGCAGACGAAGTCCTCGACCGCAGCGCTCGAGCGGAATAGCGCGCCCACCTTCGAACCCTTGGCCCAGACGGACTCGGCGCCGCTTACGATGCTGGGACCGGGGTAGTCGGCCTTGCTCTTGGTGTAGGTGTCGGCAACGTTGTTGCGCTCGGTGGCGATTTGCTCCGAGGTGTAGGACCTACCCGCGACCGACGAGAGCCAGGTTGCCTGGGGCAGTTCGCAGGATTCGTCGATGAACGCGAAGTTCGCCCCCAACCTCACGCGGTCAAGCGCGCCACAGTCTTCGAAGAGATAGCCCATGCTCGTCACATCGGACGTGTCGAAGCTCGAGAGGTCGAGAGACTTGAGCGAGGTGCAACCAAAGAACATACCCCACATATCCGTCAGGTCCGAGGTGTCGAAGTACGAGAGGTCGAGGTTCTCGACTGCCGTGCCCGAGAACATGCGCTGCATGTTCCTCACACGCGAAGTGTCGAAGTTCGAGACGTCGAAGGAGGAGAGTTTCGAGCAGTTCACGAACATGTCGGACATGTCGGTGACGTTGAAGGTGTCGAAGTTATTCACGTTGATGGAGGCGAGCGACGAGCAGCCCCTGAACATGCCCTTCATGCTCGTCACGCGCATGGTGTTAAACCGCGAGACGTCGATAGCGGTAAGCGCGGAGCAGCCATCGAACATGTCGATCATGGCAGTAGCCGACGAGGTGTCAAGCCCGGTAAGATCGATGCTCGTGAGCGTCGAGCACTCGGCGAACATGCGATTCATCCCCTGCACACCCGAGGTGCTCAAGCCCGACAGGTCGACGCTGCGCATCTTCTTGCAGCCAGCGAACAGGCCATCGAGGCTCTCGCCGCCCAGAACGCCAGGCATGATGCGCGCAGAAACGATGCTGTCGACATGCTCGTGCCAGGGGGTAGTGCCTTCGAGGTCAGCGAGCGTGCCGCTTTTGCCCGAGGTGGGGCGCACAGTGAGCGTGCCGTCACCATCGATGGTCCACGTGCAGCCGCCGCTTGTGCCGCGCGCGATCTCATCGGCTTGTGCGGCCGGGGCAAAGATGGGGACAAAGGCCACGGCCAAAACAAGCGCCAGAACGGCGCTCGCAATTCGTTTAGTCAGTCCTACCGCGTTCGTCATCAACTGTTTCCCTTCAAACATCCCCTGTCATCTCAACTGGAGCGGCCGACAGCCCCTCCCCTGTCATTTCGACCGGAGCGGCCGCAAGGCCGCAAAGTGGAGAAATCCCCTTCAACGCTCGAGAAACCTTGCGACCAAGATTTCTCGACTCCGCTCACTCCGTTCACTTCGCTCGAAATGACAGGGGGGGGCATCGCTTCGTCGTGTTACTTGCTGATACCATGCCAGCCGACGCCCTCATCGCGCCAACCGACGCTGATGAGGTGATCGCGTTCAACCTCGCTTGTCGTGTAATGATGGTTGTTCGCGTACTCGTACGGGTTGTAAAGGCGGTACAGGGGGATCTTCTGATCCGCATCTGAATACCAGCCCACGCCTTCGTAATTCCAGCCAGCATCCACGAGCATGTCACGCTCGGCAGATGCAAGCGTGTAGTGGTGCTCACCGGCAATGGGATTGTAGAGGCGGTAAACAGGGCTACCCGTCGTGGGCGCAACCCAGCCAATGCCCTCGTCACGCCAGCCCTCCCAGACGAGATTATCGCGCTCGACGGGGCTCACGGTGAAGAAGTGCTCACCAGAGTTGGGATTGTAGAGGCGCAGCATCAGGTGACCGTAGGTGGTGCCACCATTGTTGCCGTTGCTCGGATTGTTCGGATCATCCGAGTTGCCCGGATCGTCAGGATTCGCAGGCTTGGAATCGCCCGTGACCTTGAACTCGGTGGATGCCGTGCCGTTTGATGTCACGAAATCGATAGAGTGATCGCCGCCACCAAGCTTCTCGAGATACTCGGGCTTGAGGACAATGGCGCCGGTCTCCTCGTCCACCGTGTAGTTTTCCTTGTCGACGACCTTGCCGTCCACCTTCACGCACACGAGGTCATCGGGGTCGATATCGGTCTTGATCTCCATGCCGTCGGAGGAGCCGGGGTCCCACGGCTCGGGCTTGTCCTCTTCCTTGATGACGGGAGGGGTCACACCTGGGTTGTCGCCCTTGTCCTTGACAAAGGTGATGGGGCCATCGCCAGCGGTCATACCGTCAGAGGAAACGGAGTCGCCGGTCTCGGACGAGAGCCAGTCGGCGTTGGGAAGCTTGCTATCACCAACGAACTCGAACTTGGGACCGAGGGTGATGCGGTCAATCTCGGTGCAATCGTTGAAGAAATTGTCCATGGAATCGACCTTGGACGTGTCGAAGTTCGAGAGGTCGAGGGACTTGAGCGAACTGCAGCCATCGAACATGGACTGTGCGTTCTTGAGCTTGCCCGTCTTGAAGTTGGAGAGATCGAGGCCCGTAAGAGACTCGCAACCCTGGAACATCACGCTCATGTTCGTGACATTGGAGGTATCAAAACTGGAGAGGTTAAGCGTCTTGAGCGAGGAGCAGCCATAGAACATGCCGCTCATGTTGGCCACCTTGGCGGTGTTGACGCCAGTGAGGTTGACCTCCTCGAGATTCTCGCATCCGTAGAACAGGGAGCCCATATCAGTCGCATTCTCGGTATGACGACCAAGCAGGCTCACCGATTTGAGCGACTTGCAGTAGTAGAACATGCCGCGGATGGAAGTAGCGCTGGCGGTATCAAGGCCCGTAAGGTCAACCGAGACCATGTTCTCGCACCAATTGAACATGTCATTGACGTTGGTGCCGGCCTTCACGCCCGGCTCAATGACAGCCGAGGTAACCCTATAGGCGTACTGGGGAGCCCTCCAGCTTTCGTCACCAAAGCTATTGCCAAGTTTGCCGCCTGCAGCACCGGGACGGATGGTGAGCTTGCCCTCGTCATCGATCTCCCATTCGCAGTCACCACTCATGCCACTGGCAACGACGCCAGCCTGCGGACTCATCGTAGTTGCCAAGGCAGCTGTCGGAATGAGCGCGGCGACAAGCGCAAGCGAAAACGCAAGCGCAGCCACCTTTTGCAGGAGCGAAATGCTTCGTGTCTTGGTCATGTCTAATCCTCCGAAAATGCTCGAGGGCGTACGAAAGCTAAGGCGCATGCCTATTCCGGCACTATTGTACGGACGAAGACGCTTGCTTCCAGGGGATATTTGCCCGAACGGATAAAGGCGCAAGGTAGAGCGCCCGTGGGAGCAACCCTGTCACAAAACCGTCATCTGCCCTTCACTGCTCCTCGACAAAACGGGGCCACCCGAAGGCGGCCCCGAAGCGACTGGCGCGTGTCAAGGGGTCAGACCCCCTGACCTATGTTCATGCAATCAGCTAGCCGATGCCGTACCAAGCGATACCCTCGCCAAACCAGCCAAGGGCAACCAGATAGCCACGCTCGAAGTCGTTTGTGGTGTAGTGGTGGTTGTTCGCGAACTCATTGGGATTGTAGACGCGATACAGCGGCACCGCATGATTGGGATCGGAATACCAGCCGATGCCCTCGTCATTCCAGCCAGCTGCAATGAGGCTGTCGCGCTCGACGGTCGAAAGCGTGTAGTGGTGCTCGCCCGCGTTCGGGTTGTAGAGACGATAGACCGCGTCGCCGGTCTTGGGCGCTGTCCAGCCCTGGCCCTCATCGTTCCAACCCACGCTGATCAGATGCTGACGCTCGACCGTGCTGGCCGTGAAGAAGTGCTCGCCAGAATTGGGATTGTAGAGGCGGTACATGGCAGTGGACTCAACCTGCGCGGGCTTATCGGGATTATCCGGTGTGTCGGGGGTGTCGGGTTTATCGGGATTATCCGGATTATCGGGATTGTCCGGGGTATCCGGCGTGTCGGGCTTGGGAGCCTCGACGATCTCATAGTTGGCCTCGAGCGTGCCCGTGTAATTGCCCTTACCGGTGACTTTGATGGTCTTCTTGCCGACCTTCACGCGGTCGCTCGGCAGCGTTACGTCATAGTCGGTACCGGCCGTGAGCGTCTTGTCGCCGCACTTCACGGTCACGGTTGGGGTCTTGTCCTTGCCATCGTAGGTGAACTTGGTAGCAGAGAGCTCTACCTTGCTGATGGTGGCAGGAGCAATCTCGTAGCTGGCCTCGACCTCACCCGTGTAGTTGCCCTTGGCGATGGCCTTGATGGTCTTCGCGCCGACGTTGACACGCTCGGTGGGAAGCGTCAGCTCGTAGTCGGTGCCGGCAACGAGCGTCTTGTCGCCTGCCTTGACCGTGATGGCAGGCGTCTTGTCGGTGCCGTCGTAGGTGAACTTGTCGGCAGAGAGCTCGATGGCGGTGATAGCCGCGGGAAGGACCTTGTAGGTGGCCTCGAGCGTACCCTCGAAGTTGCCCTTTGCGGTGATTGTCACGGTCTTCGTGCCGATGTTGGTGATGTCGTCCGACGTGGCAACATCGAAGTCGGTCTCCGGGTCGAGCACGAGCTCACCTGCTCTGACGGTAAGGGCGGGCACTTGCTCGGTGCCATCGTACGTGAGCTCATCGGCGTCGAGGGTGAGATCGGTGATGGGAGCGGGGGCGATGGTGTACTTGGGAACGTTATCGCCAGTCCATCCGCCACTATATGCACCCTTGCTTACGATGGCTACTGCTTTCTCGCCCGCATTGGTGCAATCCTCTGGAGGGATAACCTCATAGTCGGTTCCTTCAATCAGGGTTCTATCGCCGCTCATTACAACAACATCCGGCACCTGCTTGATACCGTTGTATACAAAGGAGGTTTCACTAAGCTCGGCACTTGTGAGCATCATCTCGCGCGTGTAGGTGTCAGCAACATTATTGCGATCCATCGCAATTTGCCGTGCCGTAAACGACGAATCAGCATTCTCGTCGGCGTCTGCAATGGACTTCGCACTCCAGCTTCCCGCAGGCAACCAGCACGTCTCGTCTGCCTCATCAAAGGCAAATCCAGCGCCAAGTGTAATCTTGGCAAGAGCCTCGTCATTGGCGAACAGGGAACTCATGCTTGTAACTTTGGAGGTGCTGACTCCTGATATATCAAGCGTCTCGAGCGCAGCGCAGCCGGCAAACATGTTGCCCATGTCCGTCACGTTTGCCGTGTTGAAGCTCGAAAGGTCGAGAGTGGTGAGCGCGGCACAATCTTCGAACATGCGCGCCATGGTCGTTGCGCCCGTGGTGGTGGCACCCGTGAAATCAAGATTCTTGAGAGATGCGCATCCCGAGAAGATACCACTCATATCCGTGACGCCCTCAACATCAAGCGTCGGCAGGTCGAGTGTCGCGAGGGAGGTGCAACCAGCGAACATATCCTTCATCGCCGTGACATTGGTCATCGTGAGCCCGGAAAGGTCGAGGGATTCAAGCTTCTCGCAACCGGCGAACATGCCCTGCATGTTCGTGACGGCGGGAGTCGCAATGCCCGTAAGATTGAGCTTCTTGAGTGCGGCACAATCAGCGAACATGGCCTGCATATTTGTTGCGCTCGCAGTGTCGATGCCTGAAACCGTAAGCTCTCTGAGTGCGGAGCACCCCTCAAACATGCTGTCCATTTTCACGGCCTTCGAGGTATTGAGCCCAGAGATGTTTAGCGCGGGCAGCGCAGAGCAGTTCTTGAACATCGAGCTCATATCGGTTGCCTGCGAGGTATCAAAGTCAGAAAAGTTCACATAAACCAGCGAAGTACAGTTCTCGAACAAGCCATGGAGAAGCCCCTCACTCGATATGCCGCTTCCAAACATCACAAATTTGATATCGGCCGCATGGTCTGCCCACGGAACGGTATAAAGCGGGCCAATCGTTCCCGCCTCGCCCTCTGGCGCTTCAATGGAAAGCTCGCCCGTCTGTCCGTTAATCGACCATGTGCAGTTTCCGATCGTGCCCTGAGCAATGGGACCGGGCGTCGGGTCGACCGGATCGGTCACCTCCTCCGCAGGCTGCACCTGCGGCTCTGCCGGATTGGCAAATGCCGCTGCCGGCACGAGACTCGCCGTAAGGGCAAGCGTGAAGGCGCATGCAGCGAGCTTGCGCAGGATTTCCATGGAGCGTCTTTTGGTCATGATTAGCCTCCTAAAACGAGGGACTCGTCTCCTGGCACGATGCGTTCACATGCCCGGATAGTGCCCGCGACAGCCCCTTCCTCGCAAGGGTTTTGGGGCTCGGAGCGCGCAAGTGGGGCACCCGGCTCGATATGCGGAGCGCATGTAGCGAGGACACGGTGCAAGTAGTTAGTTGATGGCATGGGGAGGCGACAGAAGATTGCGTTTGGGGCGCACGCGGAGGGGACGGCTGGCGAGAACTTGCGTTTGTGGCGCATGCGAAGAGAATGACTGACGAAGATTTGCGTTTGTGGCGCACGCGATGAGCCACAACTCATCAATTCGGGCCATATGCGGCGAAAACCCACGTTTGTGGCACATACAAGGCGCCCCAAACGGCATTCCTCGCCAGCGCAACGCGCAAAATGTGCCCCAAGCGTTCATGTTCGTCAGGCTTGCACGGCGCACGTGCCCCAATCGCCCATCTTCGCCAGGCTCGCCCAGCATATGTACCCCAAGCGTTCATCTTCGCCGGCCAGTCCATCGCAACAAGCAGGCAAACAGCAGGGCCGCCCGAAGGCGGCCCCGAGGCGGTACATATTCTGCACGCCGCATCTAAACGATAGCCAGCGGCACTTCCAGCAGCACTTACAGCGGCACTTACCGCGGCGCTTCCGCGCACTTACTCCGCGGCAAGCGGGGAGGGCGTGCTGTACGTGCGCGCCAGATACTCCTGGTCGAGCTCGTAGAGCGACTTGGCGTCCGAACCGAAGAGCTTCATCTTCGTGACCATGTCGGTCGCGTTGACCTCCTCCTCGAGCTGCTCGTCGATGAACCAATCGAGGAACTTCATCGTACGGAAGTCGTTGACCTCCTTGGCGGCGGCGTAGATGTCGTTGATGAGGCTCGTGACGTAGCGCTCATGCTCGAGACCGGCCTCAAGCGGCTCGAGATGGTTCTTGAAGGTCTTGTCCGGCTGGTCAATGGCCTTGAGCTCGACCTTGCAGTCGTTATCGAGGAGGTACTTGCGGAAGATGAGGGCATGATCGCGCTCCTCGGCCGCCTGGATGAGGTACCAGTTCTCGTAGCCATCGAGGCCCTCGTCCGCATAGTAGTCTGCGAAGGAGAGGTACAGGTACGCCGAGTACAGCTCCTTGTTGATCTGATCGTTGATGAGTTCGTATACCTTGGAATCCATGATTCGTCCTTTCTTGATAAGAATGTCGAGGACTTCATGATAGCGCGAATAATTGCGCTTAGCGGGTTTTCGCAAGTTCTTCTTGAATCGTTTCGTCAAAAAGCTCCGGGAAGCTCTTGAGCTTGAGCGTGAGAATGCGCATGAGCGACTGGTCGACGCGCTCCATGGGAATGCGACCGCCGTTGATGGCATCCACCAGCCCTGCATAGGCGGCATCGAATTCGGATGGCATGAGCGCGATGTCACAGCCGGCCTCAATGGCTGCAACGCCCACGTCGCCCGGCGAGCAGAACTCGAGCAGCGCGCCCATCCCGAGCGAATCCGTCGTCACGACACCATCGTAACCAATCTCGTCACGAAGTATCCCCTGCACGATGTCCGGCGAAATCGAGGCCGGAATGGCACTGCCCGTAATCTGCGGAAGCGATAGATGCCCCACCATCACCATGGGAACGCCTGCCACGATGGCCGCCACGAAAGGCGCAAGCTGCGCCGCGAGCTCCTCACGCGTCTTGTTGGAGTAGATCGAGCTCGCATGGCTATCGTTCTCCGGATCCCCGATGCCGGGAAAGTGCTTGGCGCAACACAGGATCCCCTCGTCTTCGAAGGCCTCGATCTGCGCTGCGGCCATGCGACCCACGAGAGATGCCTCGGCGCCAAACGAACGACGTCGCATGTTGCTGGACTCGCTCGTGGCGACATCGCATGAGGGAGCGAAGTCGACGTTAAAACCAAGGTCGCGTAGGGCGATGGCGATGGTGCGCGCGGTCTCGCGAGCCACGGCCACGTCGCCGGTCGCGCCGATATCACGAGCATCGCCGATGAATGGCGAGTCGAACCCCGGCTTGCCGCCAATGCGCTGGACTGTTCCGCCTTCCTCGTCAACGCAAAGGAACGGTGGCGTCATGCCAAGCTCGCTTGCCACGGCCTGCGTATCGGCAAGCATCGTGCTGGTCTGCGCGGAATCGACGATGTTGCCTTCGAAGTAGGTGAGGCCGCAGACGGGGCGCGCCTGCAAACCCTCGCGAAAGGCGTCGTCAACTCCCAGAGAGAGCTCCGTACCGCTGATCTGCTCAGGCGTCACGATGAAGAGCTGCGCGGCTTTTTCCTCCGCAGTCATCTCGTCGATGAGAAGCCGCGCGAGGTCACGCTCGGGAAATGTGGGGGGCGCTGGCCTTGGGGACGAACAGCCCGTAGCCGCAACACCGCAGATGGTGGCTGCCACAAGGCCGCATGCTTCGAGAAATCGACGTCGGGTAAGGTTCATGGTTCCTGCCGAGGTGCGGCTTACTCGGTCACGTGTTCCATGCCGAGCGAGAGAATCGACACGACATGGTCGTCAGCCAGCGAGTAGAAGACTTCCTTGCCCTGGCGATGGTCGATGACGAGATTGCCCTGGCGCAACATGCGCAGATGATGGCTCACGGCGGCGGCGCTCATGTTCATCTGGGTAGCAACATCGCCCACGCATTTTTCTCCATCGAGCAGAATGTTGAGGATCTTCACGCGCGTGGGGTCGGAGAACATCTTGAAGAGACCGGCCAGGTCGGTCATGAGTTCGTCATTTTGCTTGTCAGCCGCTTGGGCAGCCATCGGATGCCTCCCGCATTATCGGATGCGAGTATTGTACCCGATACGATGTGTCAGGGGGTCAGACCCCATGACACACACTACGGCGCTACGCGCCTCCGGTCGAAATGACAAGAGAGACCCGCCGCTTCGCTCGAAATGACAAGGGGTGCGCGCAGCAGGCGCATGGCGTTGAGGACGCAGAGCATAGCGACACCGGTATCGGCGAAAACGGCCATCCACATGTTGGCGATGCCGAGGGCACCAAGCATGAAGACCGCGAACTTCACGGCAATGGCGAACACCACGTTCTCCCGCGCGTTGACAACCGTCTTGCGCGAGAGCTTCACCGCATCGGCAATGCGTGCGGGATTATCGTCCATGAGCACGATGTCAGCTGCCTCGATAGCCGCGTCTGAGCCCATGGCTCCCATGGCGATGCCAACATCGGCACGGGCAAGCGCCGGAGCATCGTTGATGCCGTCTCCCACAAACGCGAGCGTCTCCTTGGAGCCAGCACCCTTCTGTACCAGAAGCTCCTCGACCTTGGCGACCTTGTCACCCGGCAGCAATTGCGCGAAGAAGCGGTCGATTCCGAGCTTCGAGGCGATGCGCTGGGCGACGGGCTCCTTGTCGCCCGTGAGCATGACCGTATCGCGCACGCCGAGGGCCTTGAGCTCCTCGATGGCCTCGCGAGCCTGGGGTTTGATCTCGTCGGAAACCACCAGGTATCCCAGGTAGGTCCCGTCGAGCGCGACGTGAATGACGGTTCCGGGCTGATCAGAGCTCGTCCAGACGATGCCCTCGCGGTCCATGAGCTTGTCGTTGCCGACGCAGATGTGACCTTCCACGCACTCGGCGCACAGGCCATGACCTGGCGTCTCGGCAACCTCGTCACTGTGCTCGGGCAGGTTCAAGGTCGGAGGTATGCCGAGGCGCTCGGCATACGCGTCGCAGATGGACTGCGCGATCGGATGCGTCGAGCGCTGCTCCACATGGGCGGCAAGCCCCAGCAGACGCTCGGGCGTGACGCCTTCGACCGGAGTGATCGCCTCGACGTGAAACTTTCCCTGCGTGAGCGTGCCGGTCTTGTCGAAGACGACGGTCTCGACCCGGGCGAGCTGCTCGAGATAGTTGCCGCCTTTTGCGAGCACGCCTCGACGGGAAAGGCTGCCTATGCCGCAATAGAAGCTCAAAGGCACCGAGATAACCAGCGCACAGGGGCACGAGATGACAAGGAAGACGCAGGCGCGCTCGATGAAGTCAGCCCATACGGCCGGATTGGCGGGCCCGAGCACGAGCGGCGGAACGACGGCGAGCAGAAGCGCCGCGCCCACGACGATGGGCGTGTAGACACGGGCGAAACGGCGGACGAAGGTCTCGGTCTTCGCCTTCTTGGAGGCGGCATTGGTCACCATGTCGAGCACGCGCGAAACGGCGGAATCCTCGAAGGGCCGTGTCACGCGCACGTGTAGCGTGTTCGTCCCGTTGACAAAGCCGGAGAGCACTTCCTGACCTGGTTCGAGGAAGCTTGGCATCGACTCGCCCGTGAGCGCCGAGGTGTCGAGCTCGCTCGCCCCCTTCACGATGATTCCATCGAGCGGCACGCGCTCTCCGGCGATGACGACGATGATATCGCCCACCTTGACATCCTCCGGATCGACGCGCTTGATGGCGCCGGCCTCCTCGACGTTTGCATACGTTGCCTTGATCTCGACGAGAGATGAGATCGACTTGCGCGAATTATCGACCGCCCGGTCTTGGAACCACTCGCCCACCTGGTAGAACAGCATGACGGCGACGGCTTCCGCCGCCTCGCCAATCGCAAATGCCGCGATGGTGGCCACCGCCATGAGAAACTGCTCGTCGAGCAGCTCGCGGCGAGCGATGCCCTTGGCGGCACCGATGAGGACGGGCAATCCAACCATCAGATAGGGGACGAGGAAGACCACATACTTGACCCAGGTAATGTCCATGATGCCGAGAGGGTTGACGAAGTTGGCCACGAGACCCGCCACGTAAATGCAGGCGGTCACCACGATGAGCCTGAGGGTGACCTCCCATCCGCCACCCTCGTCATGGCAGTGGCAGTGGCCGTCATCATGCACATGGTCATGACCATGATCATGATCGTGTCCATGACAATGACAGTGATCGTCCTTGCATACCGCCGCGTCGCTCATGACTCCCCTTTTCGACAAAACATTCAAACGCTCAAACATTCAAACGAACTTTTGATGATTGTGAAGTAAACAGCAAATGAAAAGAAGTGTCAAGGAAAGATTTGCCTTCGTTCGCGCGGAGGACTAGTGTGCGATGTTGAGATCGCCAGGGATAAAACCCTGCATGAGCGACTGCGCTGCATCGAGCTCGTCGCGATTGTCGTCCTGCAAGGGATATCTGATCTCCATCTGGTTGATGGACCCAGGGCCGATATTGACCCAATAGAAGTATTCGTACTCGTCGTCGTACTGATAGATGATGACGCGATTGCCCTCGGCGCGTGCGATGCTATCCTCGCTGCCATTCCACAGGGAGTTCATGATTGCATCGGCGTCGAGATTGTCAACGTTATTGTAGCCGGTCACATTCGCCGTCATGCGCAGTTTGCTGTTGGTGAGAATCACGCCGGCACCGTTATCGACCTCGGAGCCGAGCACGAAGCCCTCGGGTACATCGAGCTGATAGCCGAAGACCGCATTGGTATAGACCTGCGATGCGGGTACCGTAGCCGCAGACGACGAACCGCTCTCGGTAGCCTCGGCAGAGCCAGATGCATCCGGCCCTTGCGATGATTCGGACGATGGCGAAGATGCGTTGCTGCTCGAGGGGGATGCCGGGCTCGATGCCTGCTGCGATGCAAAACCTGGCAGTTCGACCTTGCCCGTGGCGAAGAGAAAGATGACGCCACCCGCAAGTGCAAGCACGAGAATGACGCAGGTGACGATGGCGACGACCTTGCCGCGCCCCTTGCGAGCCGACCTGGGCCTGTCTGTCCGCTTGACGCTATGCGCACCCTTCATGACCCGTCCTCGTCTCTCGTCTTACTCGCCCTGGTGATGCGAGGGCTGTGATTCCTCGCCAAGAAGCTCCGCATAGTCCGTGATGAAGAAATCGACCGTCTTCCTGAGCTCGTCGGTAGCCTGCTGCTTATGCTCATCGTAGACACCGACGACGTAGGCACCCGTCTCTTTGGCGGACTTGGCAGCCGTGACAACATCCTCGAAGATGGCGCAACGCTCGGCAGGAACGCCCAACTGGCGTGCCGCCTCGAGGTAAACGACCGGATTGGACTTGCCTCCGCATTTCAGCTCATCGCATACGCAGATGGTGTCGAACAAATCGAGCACGCCATTGTTCGCAAGCGCTGGCTCGAGCAGATGACGTTGCAGAGAAGTCGCAATGGCCAGGGGCATGCCGGCCTCCTTGCAACGCTGCAGATACTCGAATGCACCGGACTTGAGCATAACCTGCGTCGCATAGCCTTCCTCGGCCGCGGACTTCCACTCCTCGATGATGTCCTCGGGTTGCTCGTCGAGCCCGAAATGCTCGATGGCGAAGTCTGCCCCAAGCTCGAAACCGAGCACGGCAATCATCTCGCCGAACTCGTCGGTAAAGGGGATGCCGCGCTTGGCAAGAAACATGCGGTCGACCTCATCCCAGACCCACATGGAGTCTGCAAGCGTGCCATCGAAGTCGAAGATGATGGCATCGACGTCTTGTGTCCCGACCCGCATGATATGCCTTTCCACTCGCTACATCTCTCGAAAAACAAAGGGCGAGCCTACGACCCGCCCCTCGTGCAAAACCTATGCCGCGTGAGATTACTCGGCGTCTTCGGCAACCTCGGCAACAGCCTCGGTCTCCTCGACGACCTCTTCGTCGCCAGCGGGAAGCTCGGGCTCGTCTTCCAGGCGCTCCTCGATCGTCTCGACGATCTCGATCGAGTCGTCATCGCTCACGACGTTGACCTCGAGCGTAGCCTTGATGTCGCGGTACACCGAAACGGTGAACTCGTGCTTGCCAGCCGTCTTGATGGCCTTGCCCAGATCGATCTTCTTGCGATCGACCGTAACGCCGAGCTGCTCGAGAATGGCCTCGGCAAGCATGGCGGTCGTGATGGAGCCGAAGAGCTGGCCCTCCTCACCGACGCGGGCGTAAACCTTGACGGTCTTGCCGTCGAGGGCGTTCTTGAGCACGTTTGCGTCGGTGGTACGAGCAAGCTCGCGCTTCTCGATGTTGTGGCGACGCTGCTCGAGCTGCTTGAGCTCGCCCTTGGTGGCCTCAATTGCGATGCCCTGCGGAAGCAGGTAGTTCACTGCGTAACCCTGAGCGACATCCACGACGTCGCCCTCGCCACCACGGCCCTTGAGTTCCTTCAGCAGAATAACTTTCATGTTTCTAACCTTCTCTATGTCCCGCTATGGCGCAGGACTGCTTACATATATGTACGCGCCTCATTGCCCGAATGCGGGCCTGACCAAGCGTCGCTATGACGCCCGACCAGTTCGTGCATGAAGATGCACTAGCGATTCCTGCGGCCACCGCTACCGGAAACGATCTTCACGGTGTAGGGCAGCAGAGCCATCTCACGAGCACGCTTGATAGCGGTCGCGAGCTCATGCTGATGCTGGGTGCACACACCCGTCACGCGGCGGGACTTGATCTTGCCACGATCGGTGATGTAGCGGCGCAGCGTCTGAGCGTCTTTGTAGTCGATGAACTCGACCTTGTCCTTGCAGAAGGGGCAATACTTGCGACGCGGTGCGCGAGCGTAATCAGCCATGGTTCCTCCTCACTGATTCTTGAATGCGATAGTGTCTAGAAGGGAATGTCGCTGTCGTCATAGGCGCTCGGAGTCGGAGGCTCCGGGACGACGTTCCCCTGCGGTTGCTGATAGGACTGGTTGCCATAGTTGCCGCCGGCATTCTGGCCACCGTAGTTGTTGCCGCCGCCGTAATTGCCGCCTGCATCATAGCCACCCTGGCCGCCACCGTTGCGCGATGACATGAACTCGAGCTCGTCGACGGTCACGTCGACCTTGCTCCTTCGCTGGCCAGAATTGCGATCCTCCCAGGAGCTGTAGTGCAGCCTACCTTCAATGGCCACCTTGACGCCCTTGGTGAGGTACTGTGCAAGCGCCTCGGCACGACGACCGAACATCGTACAATCGATGAAATTCGCGTAGTCTTCCCACTCACCGTTCGCGTTGCGACGACGATCGTTGACCGCAACGCCAAAGCTCAGGATGGACGTCCCCGAAGGAGTGGTCCTCAGCTCGGCATCACGCGTGAGATTGCCAGAAATCATTACCCTGTTGATGCTCATGTTAAATCGTTCCTTTCAGCCGAGCGCAAAAGCCATGCTTTACGCGCTCTCAACCGAAGCTGCCTCACCGTTGCGACGCGTGATCATGTAACGCTGGACAGCGTCCATGATGTGGAGCACGCGGTCGAGCTCTGCAATTGCAGTGGGATCAGCCTCGAAATCGATGAGAGTGTAATCGCCTTCGGCAAGACCGTTGATCTCGTACGCAAGCTTGCGCTTGCCCCAATCCTCAACGTTGCTCACCTTGCCGCCTTGCTCGGTAATCGCGGTATCGATACGCTTGCTCGTTGCAAGGCGCGTCTCCTCGTCGATAGACGGGTCGACAAAAAACAGCAGTTCGTAAGCCTTCATGTGGTCACCTCCTCTGGGCTATGCGGCTTCGGGACATGAAGGCTGCGCCCGAAGCAGGAAATAACTTTTGCATGCTACCACCTCCATCGGGCAATGACAAGGAGTCTTTCCAGGTATGCAAACGATCTTGCAGCTGCGACCAGCGACGCCTGACACAGGCAACGCACGCGAGGAGAAGCGCGCCCATTGCCGCAAGCAGAACAGCGAGGGCCATTTCCTTGCTGCACGAGACGCCGAAGAGCGCCTCTACCATCCCCACGAACTGACCCGTGCATGCATCGCCGAGCCAGCCGAGCGCATCCACGAGAAAGCCTGCTGGTGCAGGAGCGTCCTGCGGTGTGAGCTCGTAATCGCCCGTCTCGATCGCCCCAAAGGACTCGCTGCTCGTGATGGTCGATTCTTCGGGTACGCTGATGATGCCAGGCTGCTCGAGATGTGCAGAGGGGCTTGCGGACTCGCCAACAGAGGGCGCTGCCTCGGCGCTCGCCAGGGGCATGGACGCACTCGCGCCGAGCACCTCTGCAGCTGACTGTGCTGCCGCAGCGCCGCCTGGTGCATCGCCTGCCATACCGAAGAGCAACATCGGGTCAAGATAGCGTGAGCCCTGCTTGTAGCCCATGTGTAGGTGCGTTGCAGACGTCGAGACGTCACCCGATGCGGCCAGGGTACCGAGAGGAGCTCCTTCCGCAACTGTCTGGCCTTCCCGTACGTCTATGGATGCAAAGGGCATGAGGGTAACGGTGCGGCCGTCGCTGGGCTCTATGGAAACGGCGTTCATCGTCTTGTCTGATGACGTGCCGCCCGTTCGTGAGTCGCCGGACGGTACGGCGCCGGTAAAACGTACCGTCCCAGCAAGCGGTGAGATTATCTGCAAACCGGCAGACGCGGGTATGTCGATGCCGCTATGTACATAGCTATTACTCCCGGCCGAATAGGACTGATGAAACGCGAGCGTTGCGGAAAGCGCCGAGGTGGATATGGGCCAAGTCGCTGCGAGGGCCGGCTGCGCCATGAACACGATGCATAGGGAGACAAGGGATAGGGCGCAGACGATGCGAGCCACGCGTGCGTGAGCGAGTGAGGAGGAACTCGAGCCTCGCATAATGCGGACGCCGTGACGCGCTCGTCTAAGCTTGCTTGTGAGGGGGCCGTTGGTTCGGTTCATGGTGAGCACCTCCTTCCACCTCGGCTTTCCGGGAAAGATGATGCACCGCGAATCTGTCAAAATCGCCGAACGTTTATGGTCGAATCACCGGATTTTTTCCGAGTGAAATCCGACATGTCTCCGAGTGAATTCGGACTGAAATCAGACCTGGACTTCGCCCTGGGCTATCCGCTGCAAGACCTGGGGATAGTACTCATGCTCGGCCGCATGAATGCGCGTCTCGAGGTCATCAAGCGTGTCGTCAGGCAGCACGGGGACCTCATGTTGGAAGATGATTGGGCCCTTGTCGTACTCCTCGTTCGCAAAATGAATGGTGATTCCCGTCACCTCATCACCCGCTTCGAAGGCATCCTGAATAGCGTGGGCGCCTCGATGCGCCGGCAGCAATGCCGGATGGAGGTTGACGACGCGATTGGGGTACGCGTCGAGCAGCACGGGCGTGACCTTGCGCATGTAGCCGGCCATCGCGACGTAATCAATGTCGCGCTCATTAAGGGCCTCGACAATCCTCGCATCGACCGCCTCGGGGTCATCATAGTCGGCAGGCGTGAAAACCAGCAGGTCAAGCCCCTCGTTTTGAGCGTACTGTATACCCTTGGCGTGATCGTTCGAGGAGACGATGAGCTCGATGGTGGCGTCCAGCTCGCCGGCCTTGATGGCATTGTGGATGGCGACCATGTTCGTGCCCGTACCCGAGATGAATACGGCGAGCTTCATGGATTCCTTAGCCACGATACACGACCTTCCCATCGCCGGGGATTATCGTCCCGATCTTGAAGACCTTCTCGCCGGTGGACTCAAGCTGCTTAATTGCGGCCTCCTCCACCTCGGGCGGGCAAATCACACACATGCCGATGCCGCAGTTGAAGGTCTTGAGCGCCTCGGTGCGGGACAGACCCGCCTTCTCGACCACGAAGTCGATGATGGGCGGCTGCGTCCACGTGCCCTCGTCAACCTGCGCGTCCATATGGTCGTTGAGAGCACGGTTGAGGTTTTCGGTGATGCCACCGCCGGTAATGTGCGCGACGGCGTGAATCTGGGGCACCGCACGGCGCAGCTCCAGGATGGACTTAACGTAGATGCGCGTCGGAGCGAGCAGAGCGTCGAGCACGGATACGCCATCGAGCTCGTCACGCTCGACCGTAAGCTCGTCGATGCCCATGACCTCGGTGACGGCGCGACGTACGAGCGAAAAGCCGTTGGAGTGAATGCCCGTCGAGGTAAGGCCCAGAATGACGTCACCCTCGGCGACATCGGCGGGGTTGAGCATCTTGGGACGATCGACCACACCTACGCAGAAGCCCGAGAGATCGTAATCGTCAGGGTCCATGACACCGGGATGCTCCGCCATCTCGCCGCCGATGAGCGCACACCCCGCCTGACGGCAGCCCTCTGCGATGCCGCCCACCACCTGCGCGATGTGCTCGCTCCTAAGCTTGCCGATAGCGACGTAGTCGAGGAAAAACAGCGGCTCCGCGCCACAAGCCAGAACGTCGTTGACGCACATGGCGACCAAATCTATGCCGACGGTATCGTGCTTGCCGGCCATCTGCGCTAGGGCGAGCTTGGTGCCAACACCATCCGTGCCGCTCACGAGAATGGGATCATCCATCTCTTTGAGCGCAGCGGCAGAGAACAGGCCGCCGAATCCGCCGATATCGCCGATGACCTCGGGACGGTACGTCGACTTCACGCTCGCGCGAATCGCATCGACGGCGCGGGCGCCCTCGTCAATGTCGACGCCAGCGTCCTTATACGTAATCTGCTCAGCCATGTAGTCGCTCCTCTTGTGGAATGAGACAGATGTACCTGTCCAATGTGTCTCACTGTCAGTGCAAAAAAGTGGGACAAATGGCCTGTCCATTTGTCCCACTTGAAGAATTACAGACCGAGCGCCTTCTTGAGAGAGGAGACGCGTCGGCGCGATACGGGAATCTGCTCGTCCTCGCCGCTGAGCGTGAGCAACAAGGTGCCACCGCTGACAGGATCGACCTCGTTCACGCATGCGAGGTTCACAAGGTAACGACGGTGTACGCGGAAGAAACCGAGTGGTTCGAGCTTGGCCTCGAGCTGGGCAAGCGAGACCGTCGAGAGATAGCGGTCGTTCTCGGTGTGCAGGTAGGAGTAGTCGTCCTTCGCCATGATGAAGTGAATCTTGCTGGCGGGAATGAGCAGCTTCTTGCCGCCCTTCTCGACGGGAATGCGCTCGTTGGTGGTAGAGCGGCCCTGCGCGGTGATGAGCTGCTTGACCTTGCTGATTGCCTGTATGAGGCGATCGGTCTCGACCGGCTTTACCAGGTAATCGGTCGCGTTTACCTCGAACGCCTTGACGGCAAACTCGCTGTACGCGGTCACGAAAATGATGTAGGGCGGATACTTGAGCTCGTTTAAGGCTTCTGCAAGCTGCAGGCCGTCAACGCCTGGCATGTTCACGTCGAGGAACATGATGTCGGCGCCGACCTCCTTAAGCTGCTCGATGGCCTCGCGCACGTTGGTTGCCTCGGCGGCAACTTCGACTTCGCCGGTTTCATCAAGAAGAAAGCGCAGCTCAGAGCGCGCGGATGCTTCATCATCAACAATTATGGCTTTGAGCATAGAGTGTCTCCTTTGTGCATCGTTCCCTTGATTCTAACATCAAACGATGTACGCGTGCGAATAATACATGGGCTAGATAATATCCTGCAAATCATGGGCCTCGGCTGAAGCTTTGAGAGCAGACGATTCGAGCGCGGGAGCAGAGTTGCCGCCAACCTCGTCGTCGCTGATGTCGATACTCTGGTCGACGAGGGCATCGTATAGGTTGAGGTACACAGTCGTGCCCTTCCCGTACTCCGAATCGATGTAGAGGCCGGATATCGCGCCAAAGAAAGCCTTGAGGCGCGCGTTGACGTTCTTGAGCGCGATGCCCATGCCCGTCTCCGACTCGCGGTCGAGAAGGTTCTCGAGACGCTCGGGCTCTATGCCCACGCCGTCATCGGATACCGAGATCGTGACGCTATCTGACGTGCGGTATGCCTTGATGGTGATGTTGAGGGGCGTTCCGTCATCGCGCCGACCATGGCCGACGGCGTTCTCGACAAGAGGCTGCAACATGAACGACGGCATCTTGAGCATTTCGAGACCAGGCTCGATGTCGACATGCAGCGTGATAGCGTCGTCGCCAAAACGCGCGTTCTGGAACATAAGGTAACGCTCGGTCTGCTCGACCTCCTTGGCCAGGGGAATGAAGTCCTCGGAGTTCTCGAGCATGCGGCGATAGTAGGTCGCGAATTCGCGCAACATCACGCGCGCCTTGACGGGGTCGGTTCGCGTAACCGAGGCGATGGTGTTGAGGGTGTTGAAGAGGAAATGCGGATTGATCTGCGCCTGCATGGCTTTGAGTTCCATGCGCGCGGCAAGCTCGGTCTGCTGCTGCAGATAGGAAAGCGAGAGCTGCGTGGAGAGCAACTGGGCAAAGCCCTCTGCGATGGTCTTCTGGTTCTCGCCCAGGCTATGGGGGTAGCGATAGTAGAATTTGAGCGCACCGACGATGCGCTTGTTGACGATGAGCGCGACAACGATACCTGCCTTGAGCTTGCCCGATTCGCGGCTGAAGCCCACGGCCCCCGAGGTCTCGAGAACGCGCGTGATGCCATCCTCGAGCGTCATGTACGTGCTCATCGTCTGAATGGGCGAATTGGGCAAATGATTCTCGCGGTCGAGGCCCGAAAAGCCCAAGACCCGCTCGCGGTTGGTGATGGCGACGGCATCGGCCGTGGCTGCCGGCAGCAGCAGCTCGCATACCGCCTGGGCGGAATCGGCATCGAGACCCTGACGCATGAAGGTGACCGTCTTGCTTGCGAGGTCGAGCGTCTGGTTGGACTGCCGGGCACGGGCGTGGTCGGAAGAGCCCGCCGAGCGCAGCCCGATAATCGTGAGCACGAACATGGCGATGATGGCGACAAGCGCCACCCACGGCGAAACATCGTCGTAGAAGACGATGCCCATGATCGCAAAAAGGCTGAAAACGATATAGCACACGATGAGCATGGTGTAGCCTGCTACTTTTTGCACGTCCATCGCTTTGCCTCTTCCGTGCGCAGGTACTTACTCTTGCTCGGCCGTAACTGCTGAGAAGCGGCTCGTATAACTTGCGGACGAACTCTGCAGGCCGCTCGTGCCAAGCTGCGTGGCAAGCGCCGAATTGGACCACATGGCGCGTACGATGTTGGGCCACTGATGCTGCAGTTCGAAATAGTTGGCGCAGTTCTCGCGTGCAAACTCACCGGCATTCTTGATGGTCTTGTTGCCAATGCGGAAGTACTCGGCATGCTCCTTATGGCCGATGGCGCGCAGATACGCGGTGAAGCGCGCACGACGATGAATGGACGGGTCGAGCCACGGGCCAGGGTAGGGGTCGAGCGTCGAAGGTGTGATTTGCATGAGGTCGATCTGCGTCTTGGCAAACTCGATCTTACGCACCTCGTAGAACCAGCGATAGACATCCTGCTCGAAGCGGCTTGAGTGTTGCGAACCCTCGGGCGGGAGGTGCAGCAGGCTGAACTGGTTGTCGAACCAGACGTCATTGCCGTACATACGCGCGTTGATGAGGTAGTCGAGGTCCTCGCCGCGGGCAATCCACGGATCGAAGGCGATGCTACCATACGAATCTGCGTGCAGCACCATGCAGCCGCCGCAACATACGTTGGACCGGCTCAGGCGCGGGCCCCTCAGCGCGCCGTCGATGTAATCGTTGAAATCAGCCGCCTTGTTCCAGAAGCGATCGTACCAGGGCACGTCCTCGGGAGCCTTGGGGCTATCGTAGCTATCGTAGAAGAAGCCCGTCTTGGCCGTGATAATCGAGCCCGTCGGAGTCTTGCAGGCAATGCCATGCATCGCGCGCTCGAGGAAATCCGCATTGGGAATGACCTCGTCGTCATCGATGAATACGACCGTATCGTGGCCGAAAATCGAGGCAACGATGAGACCGAGGTTGCGGATGGCGCCGTAGCCCGTGAGACAGGCCGCGCCCTTGTACTCACCCACGCCGACCTGCTCGAAGCGGCGGTGGATGAGGCGCATCTCGGCATCACCGATGACCACGATGTTGAGATCCATGAAATGATCGGTGATGGCACGCACGCGCTCGGACGCCTGGTTCTCGACGCCCGGCTCGGCTGCGACGAGCAAGATGATGCGATCGACGCCGACGACATGACGCAGCGACTCAAGGCAACGGGGCAGCTCACCCGGCTGATCGATTGGAGTCATGTGGTCGTACACGACACCGCGATTAATCGAATGCGTTGACCTGCGCCCACACCAGTACGTGGGAATAACGATTGCCGGATTCAGGTTCATGCGAGACGTCTCTCCTCGGACTACGTTTTGCAAGGCATCAGGGCCATTTGGCACAACTAGTATAGGGTATCACCCGAACACGCGCGCGTGTTTGTATTTCACGCGAAGAATTAATGGGACGGGGGGACAGACTGACGGGGGACATTGGGGACGTAGCATAGTGTCCCCAATGT